>Ga0209253_10000069_pt1 | contig 67015 bp, 71 predicted proteins | sample FrelakmetBRP12BR_FD_187145 | JGI IMG/M metagenome (GOLD analysis project Ga0209253, IMG submission 187145) | Freshwater lake sediment microbial communities from the University of Notre Dame, USA, for methane emissions studies - BRP12 BR (SPAdes)... | ecosystem: Environmental > Aquatic >...
CTACACATGCCTACATACGGCAGCCCGTGACTGGGCTCAACTCGTTGATTCACAAGGACTTACCCGCTCAAACCGGCGGAGCAGCGGTGGAACTTCGGGCTAAGCGCTCCAGATCGGCCAGCGCCCGCGCCGAGTAGATCAGCCGCGCCAAGAGCCGGCCTTGGGCTTTGACCCTGTCTTGCCAGCCACACGCCGTCGCAGATACGCGTGCACTTCGTCGGCATCGAAGCCTTGCCCGGTCTTGATCATCTGCCTGCGCGCCGCCTGAGCCTCGGCCACAAATCGCGCCCGTTCGTCGGCGGCCCTTGCGGCCATGCGAATGGCGTCGACCATGAACGCGTGGGTCGTAATACCCAGGCGCTCGGCCGCCGCGGCGGCGCGTGCCTTCAGGTCGTCGGGCAGCTTGAGCGAGGTCGCAGCCATATGTTGGGGCCTATGGGACAGGTAGCACTATGGTAGCACCGGTTGTCCGCAGCGGCAGTCCTTGCGGCGAGCGATGGCGACAGCGGTTGCTGGTGGCGCGGCAGATGCACCCGGTTACCGCTGCGCGATCCTCCGCGCGTGCGTCGAATGCATCCCATGGGCTGCATCGCGCTATTCTCCCAAGCGTGGCCTCGTGCCCATCCAACTGGGAGTTCCGATGACCGTTACGCCAACGCGCCTGACCTGCATCGCGCTGCTGTGCGCTGCGACCGCCACGCCGTGCCTCGCCGAGAGCTCGGCCTCGTCGGCCTCGAGCGCCGGCTCGGCCTCGCTGGGCAGCGTCTCCGACTCGATCGGCGGCTCGAGCAAATCATCGTCGGGCGAAACCAAGGTCGCCGGCGGTGACTATCGCGTCATTGAGATCGCCGAACTGGCCGATCGCCCCGGCATGCTGCGGCTGAAGCTACAGGCCGCCGCATCTCAGGGCGAGGAGGGCGAGGTCTTGCTCACACTGCCGCGGCAGGCGCTGGCGCAGCGCAGCCTCGATGTCGGCGCCATCGTGAGCGTGCATCACCGTCCGTATGGCCTGGAGTTCGCGCATGCCGAACCGCGCGAGGCCTTCTTCCTGGTACTGGCCGACGACTGGCACCGCGAGCTCGATCCCCATCCCTTGGCGCTTTGAGCGTCCTGCGCGCGCTGGCGCTGGCCGCGGTGCTGTGGGTCGGCGCGGTTGCCGCCGGCCACGCATCGGCCGACTCGCTGCGCTTTTGCGACCGCGGCGCTTCACTCACCGCGCAGCAGCAGGACCGGCTGCTGCGGTTCGCGGCGATCGTGCGCGGCGAGCTCGAGGGCTCGGGCCAGCAGGTCGCGCTGATCGCGCGCTCGGGGTTGAACCTGCAGCGCTTCAACCTGCGCTACTCGCACGCGGGCGTGAGCCTCAAGGCGAGCGACAACGCACCCTGGTCGGTGCGCCAGCTCTATTACGCCTGCGACGAACGCCGCCCGCGCCTGTACGACCAGGGCTTGGCCGGCTTCCTGTTCGGCACCGACGACCCGACGCTCGGCTATGTCTCGATCGTGCTGCTGCCGCGCGAAGCGGCGGCTGAACTCGAGCGCGCCGCGCTCGACAAGGCGCGCGCGCTGCGGCTGCTGGCCGCGACCTACAGTGCCAACGCCTACCCGTTCAGCCTGCGCTACCAGAACTGCAACCAGTGGGTGATGGAGCTTCTTGCTGCCGCCTGGGGCGGGCTCAACGACGCGCAGGACTTGCGGGCGCGCGCGCAGGCCTGGCTGGCCGACCACGGCTACGCGCCGCCACCGGTCGAGATCGGATCGCATCTGTTGATGTTCGCGGGCGGTTTCGTCCCGTGGATCCGGTTCGACGACCACCCGCAGAAGGACCTCTTCTCGCTGCGCCTTCGCATCAGCCTGCCTGCGTCGATCGAGGGTTTCGTGCGCGAGCGCGCGCCCGATGCCCAGCGCATCGAGCTTTGTCACGACGAGAGGCAGGTGGTTATCCGCCGCGGCTGGGAGCCGTTGGCCGATGGCTGCCGGGCCGGTGCCGGCGACCGGGTGGTGGCGCTGGACTGATCGCGTTGTGCGACGATCGTCGCAATCCGAAGTCGCCATCCATCAGTCTGCCCGCCGCACATGAGCCAGCTCTTCTCGCCCTACACCATCGGCCCGTTGACGCTGAGAAACCGCATCGTCATCGCGCCGATGTGCCAGTACTCGGCCGGCGATGGACAGGCCGGCGACTGGCACCACATCCATCTCGGGCAGCTGGCGCTGTCGGGCGCCGGCCTGCTGATCATCGAGGCCACGGCGGTGGAGGCCATCGGCCGCATCACGCCGGGTTGCCTCGGCTTGTATTCCGACGCCTGCGAGCAGGCCCTCGGCCAGGTGCTGGCCAGCCTGCGGCGCCATTCGACGATGCCGGTGGCCATCCAGCTCGCACATGCCGGGCGCAAGGCGTCGAGCGAAGTGCCCTGGTGCGGCGGCGCGCTGATCGCGCCGGAGCACGGCGGATGGCTGCCGGCGGCGCCTTCGGCGCTGCCGCATGCGGAACACGAGGCGCCGCCCGCGGCGCTGGACGAAGCGGGCCTGCGGCGCGTACGCCGTGCCTTCGTCGATGCGGCGCAGCGCGCGCATCGCCTGGGGCTCGACGCGATCGAGCTGCACGCGGCGCACGGCTACCTGTTGCACCAGTTCCTGTCGCCGCTGTCCAACCAGCGCACCGACGGCTACGGCGGCGCGCTCGAGGCGCGCATGCGATTTCCGCTCGAAGTGTTCGAGGCGGTGCGCGCCGCAGTGCCCGGTTCGATGCCGGTCGGGGCGCGTCTGTCGGCGACCGACTGGGTGAGCGGCGGCTGGGACGTCGAGCAATGCGCTGTCTTCGCCCGCGCGTTGCGCGAGCGCGGTTGCACGTTCCTGCATGTCTCCAGCGGCGGCGTGTCGCCGAGGCAGCAGATAGCGCTCGCACCCGGCTACCAGGTGCCGTTCGCTGAGCGCCTGCGCGCCGAGACCGGCCTGCCGACGATCGCCGTCGGCCTGATCGCCGAGCCCGAGCAGGCCGAAGGCATCGTCGCCGAGGGGCGTGCCGACCTGGTGGCCTTGGCGCGCGCAATGCTGTTCAATCCGCACTGGCCCTGGCAAGCCGCTGCGCGCCTGGGTGGCCAAGTGCAGGCGCCGCCGCAATACTGGCGCTCGCAGCCGCGCGGCATGGCCGGTCTGTTCGGCGACGTGCGGATCGGGCAGCGCTGAGGTCGGCAACCTCGCGGTGAGCCGTCGATCAGATGATCCGGCTGCGGCCGTGCCCCTGCCAGTAGGCATCGCGCAGCGGCCGCTTGTAGAGCTTGCCGGTAGGTAGCCGCGGCAGCTGATCCATGAAGTCGACCGAGCGCGGGCATTTCATCGGCGCCAGGTGCTCGCGGCAGAAGGCGATCAGCGCCTGCGCGAACGCGTCGTCGGCCACGACGCCGGGCATCGGCTGCACCACGGCCTTGACCTCTTCGCCCAGGTCTTCGTTGGGCACGCCGAAGACCGCGGCGTCGGCCACCTGCGGGTGCGTGATCAGCAGGTTCTCGCACTCCTGCGGGTAGATGTTGACGCCGCCCGAGATGATCATGAAGGTCGAGCGGTCGGTCAGGTACAGGAAGCCGTCGTCGTCGACGTAGCCCACGTCGCCCACCGTGCTCATCGTGCCGTCGGCCGAGCGGCTGGCCTGCGTGCGCTCGGGGTCGTTGAAGTAGACGAAGGGCGAGGCCGTCTTGAACCACAGCTCGCCCGGCTGGCCCTTGGGTGCGGGTTGCATGTCCTCGCCCAGCACGTGCAGCTCGCCGAGCAGCACCTTGCCGACGGTGCCGCGGTGTGCCAGCCAGTCGGCGCTGTTGCAGGCGGTGAAGCCCATGGCCTCGGTGGCGCCGTAGTACTCGTGGACGATCGGGCCCCACCAGTCAATCATCTGCTCCTTCACCTGCACCGGGCACGGCGCGGCGGCGTGCACCGCGATCTGCAGCGACGACAGGTCGTAGCGCTTGCGCACGCTCTCCGGCAGCTTGAGCATGCGGCTGAACATCGTGGGCACGAGTTGGGTGTGCGTGATGCGGTACTTCTCGACCAGCGCCAGGTACTGCTCGGGGTCGAAGTGCTCCATGATCACGACGGTGCCGCCGTTGCGGATCGCCAGCGACACGTTGGCCTGCGGCGCCGAGTGGTACAGCGGCGCCGGCGACAGGTAGCGCATGCCCTCCTTGCACTGCCACAGGCCGTTGAGAAAGTGAAACAGCGGCAGCGGCTCCGACGGTGGGTTCTCGGGCAGCGGCCGCAGGATGCCTTTCGGCCGACCGGTGGTGCCAGAGGAGTAGAGCATCGGCGTGCCCAGCCATTCGTCGGCGATCGGCGTGTCGGGGTAGGGCTGCACGGCCTGCGCGAAATCGACATAGCGTGCATCGCCCGCCGCGCGCACCGCCGCGCCGCCGTCGACCACCAGGCAACGCCTGACGCGCGGACACGACGCCAGCGCGGCGCGCGCCACCGGCAACTTGGCGAGCGAGGTGATCAGCAGCTGCGACTGGCTGTTGTCGACGATGTAGGCCAGTTCCTCGGCGGTGAGATACGAGTTGATGCAGGTGTAGTACAGGCCGGCGCGCTCGCCCGCCCCGTTGCACTCGATGTAGCGGCTGTTGTTCTCCATGAAGATCGCGTAGTGGTCCAGCCGTTGCAGGCCCTCGGCGCGCAGCAGATGGGCCAGGCGGTTGGTGCGCCGCTCGTGCTCGGCATAGGTCAGTGTTTCGCCGGTGCCGGCCATGATGAAGGCGGCACGGTCGGGGTGCTGGGCGAAGCGGTTGCCGGCGTACACGGTCAGGTCTCCATCGGGGCCATCGGTGGATCGGATGGTAAGGACTGCCTCGGCCACCGCGAGGCGGTACTTACCTGTGCCGGCCCGGATCCGCAGGCGCTGCGCCGGCGCGCGAGGCGGTCACTCGCGCGCCCGAACCGAAAGGCTCTGCGTCGCCACGCCGATGAGCCCATGCACGTCGAACAGCGTCGATTCGGCCAGCCCGCAACCGTTCGGCCCGAGGTGCGTGCCCGCGTCGAGGCAGATCCACTCGCCGTGCGGCCGGCGCAGCAGGTTGATCGTCAGGTCGCTGTTGACGAAGCTGTATCTGGCGAAGTCCAGGATCGCACTGATTCCGTTGCCCGAGTCGGCAGCGACCGCGACGCGCTGGTAGACGCTGGGCAATTCACCTTCTAGCAGCGGGTGACGCATGCGGAACCAGATCGCGCAGGGACCGTCGAAGAACCGGCCTCGCGCGACCCGGCCCTCCATCAGGTCGGCATAGCCCACCCGCTTGCCTGCGAACGGGAAACGCGCTGCCGGGCAGTCGTCGGGGCCCTTGGGTGCCACCGGCAAGGGGTGGCCGGGCAGCTTGTCGGGCAGGGCCACGTCGTTCTCGCGCTGGGCCAGCGCCGTGAATCGCGCGACCTCCTTGCCGCCGGCGATGAGCCGGGCGGAGAAGTGCCCTGCATTGCGCCCGGCATAGTCGATGGCAACCTCGACCGTCAAATCGCCGATCGGCACGGGACGAAACAGGTTGGCGGTGATGCGCGAAAGGTGGGTCAGGCCATGCAGGTGAGCGGCGCGCTCGATGCTGCGGCACACCAGCGCAATCGGCGGGCCGGCGTGCTGGTGGTCGGGATGCCAGGGGCCGCGTGTCAGCGCACTGGAATGCACGGTATGCGCGTCGACGGCCGTGTAGGCGCTGGCGGGCATGGGTTCGGTCGGGTGGGTCATCGTGGCGCCATGTTTCAGGCCACCTCGGGTCCGAGCCAGGTGGCGATGTCGGCCAGCGACTTCTTGATGCCGCCGTGCACCGGCACTTGGCAGCCGGATTGCGGATAGCCGACGACGAGCAGGATGACTGGCTTCTCGGACGATGGCCGGGCGCAGATTTCGTTGAGAAACCCCATCGGGCTTGGAGTGTGCGTCAGCATCGCCAGTCCGGCGTGGTGCAAGGCTGCGATCAGGAGGCCGGTGGCGATGCCCACCGACTCGGGCACGTAGTAGTGGCTGAAGCGCCGACCGCCGGGATGCACGCCGTACTTCTGCGCGAAGATCGCGATCAGCACCGGCGCGTCTTCGAGGAACGGCTTGTTCGGGTCGGTGCCCAGCGGCGCCAGCGCGTCGAGCCACTCCTGCGGCGCGCGGCCGGCGTAGAACTCGCGCTCCTCGGCCTCGGCGGCCTCGCGGATGCGCCGCTTGCGCCCGGCGTCGGTGATGACGACGAAATGCCAGGGCTGCTGGTTGGCGCCCGACGGCGCGGTGCCGGCTGCGAGCAGGCAGTGCTCGATAACCTCGCGCGGCACGGCGCGGCGGTCGAAGTCGCGCACCGTGCGGCGGCGCGCGATGTCGACGTGGAACCGGCGCGAGCGCTCGACCATCTCTTGCGCCGGGTACTCGCGGTAATCCGGCAGCGGCTCGAGCACGCATGGCGTGGATTGCGATGTGTGGCTCATCTCCTGTCGTCGTTCGGTCTGCGGTCGCGGCGTCGGCGCTGCCATCACCCCGGGCTCGCAGCCAGGCGACGCTCGACCAGCCGCGCAAAGAACGCTGCACCGAGCGGCAACGCATCGTCGTTGAAGTCGTACGCCGGGTTGTGCACCTCGCAGCTGCTGTCGACGCCGCCGTTGCCGATGTTGATGTAGCAGCCGGGCACGCGCTCGAGCATGAACGAGAAGTCTTCCGAGGCCATGAGCAGCGGCGGGTCGCGTTCTACCTTGTCGGCGCCGACGAGTTCGGTGCAGATCTTCGCGGCGAATTCGGCTTCGTCGGGGTCGTTGATCGTCGGGGCGAAGAGAGCGCGGAAGTCCACCTCGGCCCGCGCGCCGAGCGCCTGTGCCGTGCCTTGGGCCACGCGCCGCATCGCAGCCTCGACCAAGGCCATCACGTCGCGCGAGAAAGCGCGCACCGTGCCGCCGAGCCTGGCGGTCTGCGGAATCACGTTGTAGGCATCGCCGGCGTGGATCTGCGTGACCGAGAGCACGGCGGTGTCCAGCGGAGCGACGTTGCGCGCCACGATGGTCTGCAGCGCGACCGCAATCTGCGCCGCCGCGAGCGCCGCGTCGACACCGGTTTCCGGTCGCGCGCCGTGTGCGCCCTTGCCGGTGACGTGGATATCGAAGAATGCGCCGCCGGCCATCATCGGCCCCGCACGCACGGCGAACTGGCCGACGGGCAGGCTGGGCCGGTTGTGCATGCCGAAGATCGCGTCGCAGGCAAAGCGCTCGAAAAGGCCGTCGTCCACCATCGCCTTGGCGCCGCCGAGGCCTTCTTCTGCGGGCTGGAAGATGAAGTGCACGACCCCGTCGAAGCGCTTGGTGCGCGCCAGGTGGTGCGCCGCGCCGAGCAGCATTGTGGTGTGGCCGTCGTGCCCGCAGGCGTGCATCACGCCGGCGTGGCGCGAGCGGTGCTCGAAGGTGTTGCCCTCAGCGATCGGCAGCGCGTCCATGTCGGCACGCAGGCCGAGCGAGCGCGTGCTCTTGCCGGCCCGAAGCGTCGCCACGACTCCGGTCTTGCCGACACCGCGGGTCACCGCCAGGCCCAGCGCCTCGAGCTTGTCGGCCACCAGGCCCGCGGTGCGCGACTCCTGGAACCCGAGCTCGGGATGGGCGTGGATGTCGCGGCGCCAGGCGCGCATGTCGGCGTGCAGGGGGGCGAGGGTGTCGAGTGTGATCGTCACGGTTGGGCTTTCGCGGATCGGCGCGGTCATGGTAGCGGCAGCGGTCGCTGGGCGTGCTTCGGGTCGGCCCCTAGCGCGATCCCGTAGCATCACGAGGTTTTGGAGCTGCAATGACCGCCACGATCCTGCAAACCCTTCCGGCCGGCGAACGCGTGGGCATCGCCTTTTCCGGCGGCCTGGATACCTCGGCCGCCGTGCACTGGATGCGCGCCAAGGGTGCCATCCCCTGCGCCTACACCGCGCACCTGGGCCAACCCGACGAAAGCGACTACGACGACATCCCGCGCAAGGCTCTGGGCTACGGCGCCGAGATCGCGCGGCTGATCGACTGCCGCACGCAACTGGTGGCCGAGGGCATCGCGGCGATCCAGTGCGGCGCGTTCCACATTTCGACCGGCGGCGCCACCTACTTCAACACCACGCCGATCGGCCGTGCGGTCACGGGCACGGCGCTGGTGGTGGCGATGCGCGAAGACGGCGTCAACATCTGGGGCGACGGCAGCACGTACAAGGGCAACGACATCGAGCGCTTCTACCGCTACGGGCTGCTCGCCAATCCGAAGCTCAGGATCTACAAGCCCTGGCTCGACCAGCGCTTCATCGACGAACTCGGCGGCCGCAAGGAGATGAGCGAATACCTGATCGCCAATGGCTTCGACTACAAGATGAGCGTCGAGAAGGCCTACTCCACCGACAGCAACATGCTCGGTGCCACGCACGAGGCCAAGGATCTGGAGTTCCTGAACAAGGGCTTGTCCATCGTCAGCCCGATCATGGGCGTGGCGTTCTGGCGCAGCGATGTCTCCGTCGCTCCTGAGGAGGTGGCCGTGCGCTTCGACGAGGGGCAACCGGTGGCGCTGAACGGCCGCACGTTCGCAAGCGCCGTCGCCCTGTTCGAGGAGGCCAATCGCATCGGCGGGCGTCACGGCCTGGGCATGAGCGACCAGATCGAGAACCGCATCATCGAGGCCAAGAGCCGCGGCATCTACGAGGCGCCGGGCATGGCGCTGCTGCACATCGCCTACGAGCGGCTGGTGACGGGCATCCACAACGAAGACACGATCGAGCAGTACCGCGGCAACGGACGGCGCCTGGGCAAGCTGCTGTACCACGGCCGCTGGTTCGACCCGCAGGCGATGATGCTGCGCGAGACGGCGCAGCGCTGGGTGGCGCGCGCCGTCACCGGCGAGGTGGTGCTGGAATTGCGACGCGGCAACGACTACACGATCGTCGACACGCAAAGCCCGAACCTCACGTATCACCCCGAGCGGCTGACGATGGAGAAGGGCGAGGGCGCGTTCACGCCGGCCGACCGCATCGGCCAACTGACGATGCGCAACCTCGACATCGCAGACACGCGCGAGAAGCTCGGCATCTATGCCAGAACCGGCCTGCTCGGCGCCGATTCGGGCGTGCCCTTGCTGTCGCCGCCGGAAGGCGACTGAGCGGAGCTCGCCGCTCGTGATGGCACCGGGCATCCGCTTCGATCGCCTCGACGTGCTACGCGGCCTGGCGATCGTCTGGATGGCCGTCTTTCATTTCTGCTTCGACATGAACCATTTCGGGTTCTTCAGCCCGAAGCAGAACTTCTACGTCGAACCGTTCTGGACCTGGCAGCGCAGCTGCATCGTCAGCCTGTTCCTGTTCTGCGCCGGCTTGTCGCAGGCGGTCGCGCTCGAGCAAGGACAGGGCTGGTCGAAGTTCTGGCGCCGCTGGGCGCAGATCGTGGGTTGCGCTGCGCTGGTCTCGATCGGTTCGGCCTGGATGTTCCCGAAGAGTTGGATCGGTTTCGGCGTGCTGCACGGTATCGCGGTGATGCTGGTCGCGGCGCGTCTCGCCGCGCCGTTGCGCGGCTGGCTCTGGGCCCTGGGCCTCGTCGCGATTGCGCTGCCGCTCGCGGTGCGCCACGAGTTCTTCAATGCGCCGTGGGCCAGTTGGGTCGGCTTGGTGACCCGCAAGCCGGTCACGGAGGACTATGTGCCCGTCCTGCCCTGGCTCGGCCCGATGCTGTGGGGTCTGGCGGCGGGGCAATGGTTGCTGCTTCGACGGCCCGCCTGGTTGCGCGGGTCGATTGCAACCGTCGCTCGGCCGTTAGCGGGGCTCGGACGCTGGTCGCTGAGCTTCTACATGATCCACCAGCCGGTGCTGATCGGTGCGTTGATGGCCTGGATCGCATTGCGCCGCTGAACCGCGCTCCGGCCGCGCCGGCAGGCTACGATGGGCGCATGAGCGCCCATCGCGTGTTGTTCGGCTTTCACGCCGTCACCGTCCGGCTGAAGACAGCACCGGAATCGGTCCTCGAAATCCACTTCGACGCGACGCGGCGCGATGCGCGCATGCGCCAGTTCGTCGAGCGCGCGGGGGCCGCTCGGGCGAAGCTCGTCGAGAGCGACGATGCGAGCCTGCAGAAGATGTGCGGCACGCATCGACACCAGGGCGTCGTGGCGCGTGTCGACCCGGTGTTCAAGGCCCGCACGCTTGCCGAAGTGTTGGAGGACGTCCAGGGCGAGCCCTTGCTGCTGCTGCTCGACGGCGTGACCGATCCGCACAACCTCGGCGCATGCCTGCGGGTGGCCGACGGCGCCGGCGTGCAGGCCGTGATCGCACCGAAGGACCATGCCGTCGGCATCAACGGCACGGTGGCCAAGGTGGCCAGCGGCGCGGCCGAGACCGTGCCCTATCTGATGGTGACCAACTTGTCGCGCACCATCGCCGAGTTGAAGTCGCACCACATCCGGATCATCGGCACAGCCGAGGACGCGCCGACCACGCTGTATGAAGCCGACCTGACGGGTCCGGTGGCACTGGTGCTGGGCGCCGAGGGTGCGGGTCTGCGCCAGCTCACGCGCAGGAGCTGCGACGCGCTGGTGCGCATACCGCTGCACGGCGCTGTGGAGAGCCTGAACGTCTCGGTTGCCGCGGGCATCTGCCTGTTCGAGGCGCGCCGCCAACGCGATGGATGAGGCGTGGCTCGCGCTGCGCGAGCGCATCGCGACAGCGCCGTCGGTGTTCGTCTTGACCGGTGCCGGCATGAGCGCCGAAAGCGGCATCCCGACCTTTCGCGATGCACAGACCGGGCTCTGGTCGAGGTTCGATCCCGCGCAGCTCGCCAGCGAAGAGGGCTTCCGCGCCGATCCGGCCTCGGTGTGGGATTGGTACGCCGAGCGCCGCGTCGCGGTGCAGGCTGCGGAACCGAACGCGGGGCACCACGCGCTGGCCGCGTTTGCGCGGCGGCGGCCCGGCGTACTGACGATCGTGACGCAAAACGTCGACGACCTGCACCAGCGCGCCGGCAATGTCGATGCGATTCGATTGCACGGCGACATCCTGAGCGATCGCTGGCTGGACCGCTGCTGCGCCTCGCCCGCATGTGCGGTGACGACTGCGCGGCCCGGACGCCCGCCGCACTGCGAACGCTGCACCAACCTGCTGCGCCCCGGTGTGGTCTGGTTCGGCGAGATGCTGCCTGAGCCGGCCCTCGATGCGGCCGAGCGAGCAGCGGCGGCCAGCGCCCTGATGCTCGTGGTTGGCACTTCGGGCGCCGTATGGCCGGCGGCAGGCTTGGCGGCCATGGCGCGGCGTGCCGGTGCGTTCGTTGCGATCGTCAATCCGCAGCCCAGCGAGATCGACGACCAGGCTCATCTCACGATTCGCGGCACGGCCGCGATCGTGCTGCCGGCATTGTTCGGAGTTGCCTAGGCTCGTGGGCTTTGCCCTGCAGCAGCCGGCGCCTTTGGCGCGCGCCGGAGTTCGATCCTGTTTTTCGCTACCATCGCGCCGGTCTTGAATCAGGGCGATTGGGGCAAGCGATGGCAATGGACGCGGTGGACTATGAGATCAAGGGTTCGGAGATGCAGTACGTCGAGGTCGAACTCGACCCCGGCGAGGCTGCCGTCGGCGAGGCCGGCAGCATGTTCTTCATGGATGCCGGCATCGGCATGGATACGGTGTTCGGCGACGGCTCCCAGAACCAGGGCGGATTGTTCGGCAAGTTGCTCGGCGCGGGCAAACGCCTGCTGACCGGTGAATCGCTGTTCACGACGATCTATACCAACCAGAGCAGCACCAAGCTGCGCGTCGCGTTCGGCGCTCCATACCCCGGCAAGATCCTGCCGATGAATCTGGCCCAACTGGGTGGCACGCTGCTGTGTCAGAAGGATGCGTTCCTCTGCGCCGCACGCGGCGTGTCGCTCGGCATCGCCTTCCAGCAAAAGCTCGGCGTCGGCTTCTTCGGTGGCGAGGGCTTCATCATGCAAAAGCTTGAAGGCGATGGCCTGGCCTTCGTGCATGCCGGCGGCACCGTGCTCAAACGCGACCTGGCTCCCGGCCAGACGCTGTTCGTCGATACCGGCTGCGTCATGGCCTATACGCCCAACGTGAACTTCGAGATCCAGTACATCGGCAAGATCAAGACTGCGTTGTTCGGCGGCGAGGGCCTGTTCTTCGCCCAGCTGACCGGGCCCGGGACGATCTGGCTGCAGAGTCTGCCGTTCTCGCGTCTGGCCAGCCGCGTGTTCGCGGCAGCGCCGCAGCGGGGCGGTTCGCGCGAAGAGGGCTCGATCCTCCCTGGCATGGCGGCGGGCGGTCTGTTGGGTGGGATCCTCGGTGGCGATGATGAGTGATCGTCGTGGACGGCTGTTGAATGGACTCGTACTGTGCTTCGTGCTCGCGTGCCCTGTGGCGTCACGTGCGGCCTCGGCCAGCGTATTCCTCGAAGACCTCACATCGAGCGAACTGAGCCAGCGCATCGCCGCAGGCTCAATCATGGTGCTGGTGCCGATCGGCGGCACCGAGCAGAACGGCGCACACATGGTGCTGGGCAAGCACAATGTGCGCGTGCGTGCACTGGCCGCGCGCATTGCCGAACGCCTGGGCAACGCGCTGGTGGCACCGGTGATGGCCTATGTGCCCGAAGGCGCGATCGATCCGCCGACGCAGCACATGCGGTGGGCCGGCACGATCTCGATTCCTGAAGCGGCGTTCGAGGCCGTTCTGGAGGCCACTGCACGCAGCCTGAAGCGTCATGGAATCCGCCACGTCGTCTTTCTGGGCGACCATGGCGGGACTCAGCGCAATCAGGAGCGCGTGGCGGCCAGGCTGAATCGCGAATGGTCGACGCAGCCGTCGTATCGGGTGGTCGCACTGGCTGACTACTATCGTGCAGCCGCGGCGGATTTCACGGCCGCACTGCAGGCACAAGGCTATGGCGAGAGCGAGATCGGGCAACATGCCGGCCTCGCGGACACGGCGTTGGCGCTGGCGATCGATCCGGCATTGGTCCGCGCCGAGGTCATGCGCGCGGGACCGCGTTCGGGCGATGGGGCGACGGGAGACCCCCGCCGTGCCACTGCCGAGCTGGGTAGGCCGGGCATCGAGCATGTCATTCAGACATCGGTGGCGGCGATCCGGGCACAGACGAGGGCAGGCCGGGCGGCCGGCGGCCCATCCACGGTTCGATGAAGGGAACACGGTGAATCTTTCCGGCATGAAGGCTCCTAGGATGGGCCTGGTGGTGATCGTGGCGGCGGGCGTCGCGATCGGTGGGCGCGTGCTCGGCCAGGCAGCTCCGGCCAGCGCGCCTGCGCCAGGCGTTCCCGCAAGGATCGATACGGTGCCCGGCATGCCGGCGGTGCTCGATCCGCGCAATCTGTATAGCGAAACCGCGCACGACAAGATCAGTCCCGCGCTGCGCGACGATCTGGAGCGAATCTATGTGCCCAATCTGCGCTCGGACGATGTGTATGTCGTCGATCCCGCCACCATGAAGGTGGTCGACCGTTTCAAGGTCGGCGACAGCCCGCAACACATCGTGCCATCGTGGGACTTGCGCACGCTGTGGGTGACCAATAACGCCGAAGGTCGCACCGACGGCAGCCTGACGCCTATCGATCCGCGCACCGGAAAGCCCGGAACGGCGGTGCCGGTCGACGACCCGTACAACATGTACTTCTCGCCGGACGGAAAGTCGGCGATCGTCGTGGCCGAGGCGCGCAAGCGGCTCGATTTCCGCGACCCGAAGACGATGACGATGCAGTATTCGATCGATGTGTCCGCCTGTCCTGGGATCAATCATGCCGACTTCTCGATCGACGGGCGGTTTGCGATCTTCACCTGCGAGTTTTCCGGCTCGATTGCGAAGATCGATCTTGTCGATCGCAAGGTGCTGGGTTATCTGAAACTGCAGATGCCGGCGAAGCGCTTCAAGCAAAAACCGCCGGCAGGCGTGACGCCGGGCGCGGTATGGGAGCCCGGAGCGACCGAAGTCTGTACTGTCGCGCGCGGCATGCCGCAGGACATCCGCAGCTCGCCTGATGGCAAGCGCTTCTACGTTGCCGACATGCAGGCAGACGGTGTGCACATCATCGACGGTGATTCGTTCCGGCAAATCGGCTTCATCACAACCGGGCTCGGCGCGCACGGGCTCTACCCCAGCCGCGACGCCAAGAGCCTGTACGTGGCCAATCGCGGTTCGCACGAGATACACGGCCCGAAGCGCGGAGCCGGAAGCGTGACGGTGATCGATTTCGACACCGAAAAGGTCGTGGCCCAGTGGCGCATACCCAGGGGCGGCAGCCCGGACATGGGCAACGTCAGTGCCGACGGCAAATGGTTGTGGCTTGCGGCGCGCTACGACGATGTCATCTACCGGTTCGACACAAGCACGGGTGCGGTGGCGAAGGTCAAGGTCGGTGCCGAGCCGCATGGGCTGACCGTGTGGCCGCAACCGGGTCGCTACTCGCTTGGGCACACTGGAAACCTGCGCTGAGCCTCGAGCCACATGCAAGGTGCGTGACGACGGAACTCCTCGACCCGTTCCGGCGCTCGCGCTTCTGGACAGGGGTGCACCATGAACTTCGGGCTGATCATCGTCGGCGATGAGATCCTCTCAGGCAAGCGGCAGGACAAGCACCTGCCAAAGGTGATCGAACTGCTCTCGGTGCGTGGGTTGGCATTGGCCTGGGCGCGCTATGTCGGCGACGAGCGCGAACGCATCACGGCTGTGCTGCGCGATGCATTCGCCGGCGGCGACGTCGTGTTCTGCTGCGGCGGCATCGGGGCCACGCCGGACGACCACACGCGCCAGAGCGCCGCGGCGGCGCTGGATCTCCCGCTGGAACTGCATCCGCGGGCGCGCGAACTCATTCTGGAGCGCATGCGCGACATGGCGCGCGAGCAGGGGCGCCCTTTCGAGCCGGAGCGTGCGGACAATGTGCATCGGCTCAACATGGGTGTGTTCCCCGCCGGAGCGGAGATCTTGCCGAACCCCTACAACAAGATCCCGGGTTTCACCGTGGGCGAGGTGCATTTCGTTCCAGGCTTTCCGGTGATGGCGCATCCGATGATCGAGTGGGTGCTCGACACCCGGTACGCGTCGCTGCACGGTCGCGATGCCAGGCTCGAGCGCTCGGTGATCGTGACGGGCGCGATGGAGGCTGCCCTGACGCCGCTGATGGAGGACGTTGAGGCGCGGTTCCCGGGAGTCAAGGTGTTCAGCCTGCCCAGCGTCGACCACCCTACATGGGGCCGGCACATTGAGCTTGGCGTCAAGGGAAGACGCGAAGCGACTGATCTGGCATTCGCGGATCTGAAGTCGGGTTTGACGGCTGCCGGCGCGATATTGGGCGCCGAATTGGTGCGCTAGACTGAGTCAAGTTTGCACCAATGCGGTGCCTTACTGGCACCGAAGAGGTGCGGCTTCTTCTCGATCCAAACCAGACCCCGCGCCTTGGACCCTGAGCGGTCGATGGCATGCTTTCTGCTAGATTGCTGGGTGGATCGCGGCGCGCGGCTTCGCAAGAGGCAAGCCGCGGGCCGCACAAGTTCAGACTCCCCTCAACAACCTCGAACACGCGTTCCGCTAGGAGATTCCTGATGGCCAAGACCGTCGCCGACGTGATGAAGATGGTGAAGGACAACGAGATCAAGTTCGTTGACTTCCGTTTCACCGACACCCGCGGCAAGGAGCAACACGTCACGGTGCCGATTTCGCACTTCGACGAAGACAAATTCAGCGCAGGCCATGCGTTCGACGGGTCATCGATCGCCGGCTGGAAGGGGATCGAGGCATCCGACATGCTGCTGATGCCCGATCCGAACACCGCCAATGTCGACCCTTTCTACGAAGAGCCGACGCTGATCCTCAGCTGCGACGTGATCGAGCCGGGCGACGGCAAGCCCTATGAGCGTGATCCGCGATCACTGGCCAAGCGCGCCGAGGCCTACCTGAAGTCCTCCGGCATCGGCGATGCAGCGTACTTTGGCCCCGAACCCGAGTTCTTCATCTTCGACCAGGTGCAGTGGAACATCGACATGCAGGGTGCGTCGTACAAGATCGGTTCCGAAGAGGCGCCCTGGTCCACCGGTGCGACGCTGGAAGGCGGAAACATGGGCCATCGCCCGGCCGTCAAGGGCGGCTACTTCCCGGTGCCGCCGGTCGACAGCTTCCAGGACATGCGCTCGGAGATGTGTCTGCTGCTCGAGCAAATGGGCATCCCGGTCGAGGTCCATCACCACGAGGTGGCGGCACCCGGCCAGTGCGAGATCGGCACCAAGTTCTCGACGCTCGTGCAGCGTGCCGACTGGCTGATGCTACAGAAGTACATCATCCACAACGTCGCGCATGCCTACGGCAAGACCGCGACCTTCATGGCCAAGCCCGTGGTCGGCGACAACGGCAGCGGCATGCACGTGCACCAGTCGGTCTGGAAGGGCGGCAAGAACCTGTTCGCCGGCGATGGCTACGCGGGTCTGTCGGACTTCGCGCTGTACTACATCGGCGGCATCATCAAGCACGCGCGCGCGCTGAACGCCATCACCAACCCGGGCACCAACAGCTACAAGCGCCTGGTGCCGGGTTTCGAGGCGCCGGTGAAGCTGGCCTACAGCTCGCGCAACCGCTCGGCGTCGATCCGCATCCCGTATGTCCCCAACCCGAAGGGCCGTCGAATCGAAGTGCGCTTTCCCGATCCCACCTGCAATCCGTACCTGGCGTTCGCCGCCATGCTGATGGCGGGCCTGGACGGCGTCGAGAACAAGATTCACCCGGGCGAGGCCGCATCGAAGGACCTGTATCACCTGCCGCCGGAAGAGGACGCGAAGATTCCGACCGTCTGCCACAGCCTGGATCAGGCTCTGGAACACCTGGAGAAGGACCGGGCGTTCCTGACCAAGGGCGGCGTGTTCACCGATACCTACCTCGATGCCTACATCGAGCTGAAGATGCAGGAGGTCACGCGCTTTCGCATGACCACGCACCCGGTCGAATTCGATATGTACTACAGCCTGTAGCAAACCCGGGCGGCCCGGCAATCCGTGGCAAAGGGACGGCGTGGCGCCGTCCCTTTTTCATGGTCTGTCCCCGGTTTGCGACAATCGCGCGTTAGCGATTGGAGTTCGGCCCAGCGGGCCCGGAGGTTTGATCCATGAAGCATGTGTCGTTGGCCCTGCTGTGCCTGGCCCTCTGGCCATCGGCGTGGGGGCAAGCCGGCACCACCCCGAGCACCGTCTATCGCTGCCCGGGCCCTCCGGTGCTTTACACCGATGGCATCAGCGCCCAGGAGGCCAAGGACAGGAACTGCCGCACGATCGAAGGGGTTCCCGTTACGGTTGTGCAGAGCCCGCGGCCGGCCCAACGCCCGCGCGAAGCGGCACCCATCGCGTCGAGTCCGCGCGGAGCCGAAACCCGGGTCGAGCCCGTGGCACAGCGCCAGCGCGACAGTGACGCCCGGCGCATTCTCGAGTCCGAGCTGAAGCGCGAGGAAGCCCGTCTCGCTGAGCTCCAGAGGGAGTACAACGGCGGGAACGTCGAAAGACAGGGCGAAGAGCGCAACTACCAGCGCTACCTGGATCGCGTGGCCGAAATGCGCGACGCCATTGCACGCAAGGAAAGTGACATCGCTGCCATCAAGCGCGAGCTGGCCAAGTTGCCGCAGTGAACGCCGAGCGATACGAAGCCCTTGATCTACTGGCGACACTCGTCGCTCTGGCCCGCCCCGACGGAACCCTGCTGTTCGTGAACGCCGGATTCGAGGCGGTGGTCGGTGTGTCGCGGCGCTCGTTGATGCGCACCAGCCTGTTCGACCGGTTCGAAGACGCATCGGCATTGCGCGAGACCCTGAGGGCGGTGGCGCACAACGAGATCACAACGGGCCGCTTGCAGGCGACCTTGAGGCGCGCAGGTGGGGCATCGGCGCCCGAGGATCTGCCGGTCCACGTGATCGTGACCCAGGTCGAGCAGGGGGGCGATCGCCCGCGCAGCGGGGTGGCCGAACAGGTTCTGATCGAAATGCTCGAGATCGAGCAGCAAAACCGGCAGGACCGTGAGGAGCGCGCGCTCGACCAGATCCAGGCGAACACGGAACTGATCCGCAACCTGGCGCACGAGATCAAGAATCCGCTGGGCGGTATCCGGGGAGCTGCGCAGTTGCTGGCCATGGAGTTGGGCTCGCCGGCATTGACCGAGTACACCGATGTGATCGTGCACGAAACCGATCGCCTGCAGGCGCTGGTCGACCGCCTGCTATTGCCGCATCGTCATCCGCATGTCGTCGGTGACGTCAACATCCACGAAGTCTGCGAGCGGGTTCGATCGCTGGTGCTGGCGGAGAACCCGCACGGGCTCAACCTGCAGCGCGACTACGATACTTCGTTGCCCGAGTTCCGGGGCGATCGGGAGCAGTTGATCCAGGCCGTTCTCAACGTCGTGCAGAACGCCGCGCAGGCACTGGGCGAGCGCATTGCCGCCGGGGACGCACGCATCGTGCTGCGCACCCGCGCGTCCCGACAAGTCACGATCGGCAAGCAGCGCTTCAGACTGGCACTGGAATTGCATGTCGAAGATAACGGTCCGGGTGTGCCCGAGGACCTGCGCGGTCGCATCTTCCTTCCCCTGGTGTCGGGACGCGAAGGTGGGTCCGGGCTCGGGCTCACCTTGGCTCAGATGTTCGTGCAGCAGCATCACGGGTCGATCGATTGCGACTCGGTGCGCGGCCGCACGGTATTCAGGATAGTCGTTCCATTGCCCTGATCAGTTCCGAACCTGAACGCTGCCGAGATCAACGATTCATGAAGCCAATCTGGGTTGCCGACGACGACCAGTCGATCCGATTCGTGCTCGAACGCGCGTTGACTCGCGAGCAGTTCAGCGTGCGATGCTTCTCCAATCCGCGCGACGTCCTGTCGGCGCTGGAGACCGACAGCCCCCAGGTCCTGGTCAGCGACATCCGCATGCCCGGCGGCTCGGGCCTTGACCTGCTGGCCAAGGTCAAACAACGGCATCCGGGGTTGCCGGTCATTGTGATGACGGCCTTCTCCGATCTAGACAGCGCCGTCTCATCGTTTCAGGGAGGGGCGTTCGAGTACCTGCCCAAACCCTTCGACCTGCCCAAGGCGGTGGAACTGATACGGCGCGCCGTCGACGAGAGCGTGCGTGAGCAGGTGAGCCAGGACGCGAACGTGGCCGTGCCCGAGATGCTGGGTCAGGCCAGCGCCATGCAGGACGTATTTCGCGCCATTGGCCGCCTCTCGCAGAGCCAGGTCACCGTGCTGATCACCGGTGAGTCGGGTACAGGCAAGGAACTGGTGGCGCGTGCGCTACACCGGCATAGCCCGCGTGGCGAATTGGGTACCAAAGGCCCATTCATCGCGATCAATACGGCTGCCATTCCGAAAGACTTGCTGGAGTCGGAGCTTTTCGGCCACGAGCGCGGCGCGTTTACCGGGGCCCAGACGATGCGGCGCGGCCGCTTCGAGCAGGCCGACGGTGGAACGCTGTTTCTCGACGAAATCGGCGACATGCCGTTCGACCTGCAAACGCGGCTGCTGCGTGTCCTCTCGGACGGTCACTTCTACCGGGTCGGTGGGCATCAGCCGCAAAAGGCGAACGTGCGTGTGATCGCCGCCACGCATCAGAACCTCGAACAGCGCGTCAAGGAGGGTGCGTTCCGCGAGGATCTGTTCCACAGGCTGAATGTGATCCGACTGCGCCTGCCAGCGTTGCGTGAGCGGCGCGAGGACATCCCAGCCATGACGCGTGCATTCCTGGGCAAGAGTGCCCATGATCTGGGCGTGGAGGCCAAGCGGATCAGCGACGCGGCTTTGGAACGCTTGATGCAGTTCGATTTCCCCGGCAACGTGCGCCAGTTGGAGAACCTCTGCCACTGGCTGACTGTCATGGCTCCGGCACAGTTGATCGAGCCGAAGGATCTGCCGCCCGAAGTGCGGGAGGACACAGTTGAGCCACGGCGGTTGACCGCGGCGCAGCGCACGTCATCGTCTGAACCGGGCCCGGGCGCGGATGCTGCTGCAATGCCGGCGACGGTGGGCCACCCGGTCGCCGATCGGTGGTTGGTGGACCTTGCGCAGGAAGCAAGGCGTCTGCTCGAGTCGGGTATGCCCGAGGTCTGGAATCACCTGACACGCCAGTTCGAAGGCCAGTTGATTCACATCGCGCTGGAGAGCACGCGCGGACGGCGTATCGAGGCGGCACACAAGCTCGGCATCGGCCGCAATACGATCACGCGGAAGATCCAGGAACTGGGCCTGGACGACTGAGACGCTCCCTGCGCAGCAGGGCGCCGTTCTACCTGGCCGCGCTTGCCGGCTCGCGCGGGGCGTCAAGCGGGGCGCGGCCAGTCCATTGGCTTTCGGCTTCGTCGTACTGCGAATGCGACACGTTGGTGACTTCGATCGTCGACACGTCGCCACGCAGGTTTATCGGAGTGCGGTGCTTCACGGCCTCGTCGACCCGCAGGCGCAGAGTCATCAGGTCGCGCGCGCGAGAGGTTCCCTCGAGGTTGTCGAGTTGATCCATTGCCCGTTGCAGGACGCCGATCGGCGTCGTAGCCAGCGCTTTGGAGCCGTGTCGCGCCAGCGCCTGCTCTACATGGCTGAGGTGGGGGAACAGCTGCCGCGCACCGTCGTGTTGCCTCAATAGGTCGAGCATTGCGACATGGGCCAGGCGCAACGCCTCGCCGCGTCCGGGTGGTTTGGAACCCTGCGGCGTCGAATTCGGGTCTTCGAGAACCACATGCAACTGCAGCCCAATGCGCTTGAGCTTCACGGGACGCTGTAGCAAGGACCGGATCCAGCGCAGCGGACTCCAACCGCGCTCGGACCTGGCCACCTTGGCCGGATTGGCGCGTTTGTCGGTATAGGGTAGACGGCCTTCCTTCCTGGACGGCCGGTTCGGGCTGTCGTCGCTTGCGCGTGCTTGAATCGCTGCTGACATGGGTATGAGTCGTAGTCTCCGGAGACCTGACCGCCGGGCGGTCGCGGGCTGCCAAGACGGCTGGGCGGCAGATGACGCGAGACTACTCCGCTGACGCGGGGAATGTCGTTACCTCCAGCGTCAAATGCCACGCAGTGTGACGCTTGACGCATAGGGCACGGACTCTGCGTCGAGCCTCAGGCCAGCTCGACGATCACCGGTGCGTGGTCGCTCGGGCGCTCGAGCTTGCGCGGCGCCCTGTCGATCGTGCAGGCCTTGATCGTTGTTCGCAGCGTTTCGCTCGCCAGGACATGGTCGATTCGCAGGCCCTGGTTCTTGCGAAACGCCAGGTTGCGGTAGTCCCACCAGGTCCAACTCTTGGTTGGTTGGTCGAAGAGGCGGAACGCATCGACCAAGCCCAGCCCGAGCAGGTGGCGGAAATGCCCGCGCTCCTCGTCGGTGCAATGAATCTGACCTGCCCAGGTCACCGGATCGTAGACGTCACGATCCTCCGGCGCGATGTTGAAGTCACCCATCAGCATCAGCTGCGGGTGCTCGGCCAGTTCTTCGCGCAACCAGTCGCGCAGCGCCCGCAGCCATTGCATCTTGTATTCGAACTTGTCGGTGCCCGGCGCCTGTCCGTTCGGGAAATACGCGCCCACCACGCGCAGGCCCGCGACTGTGGCGGTGATGACACGAGCCTGGTTGTCACTGAATCCTGGGATGTTCTTCACGACCGCGGATGCGTCGCCCTTGGACAGCAGTGCAACGCCGTTGTAGGTCTTCTGCCCGAGGAACACCGCCTTGTAGCCGGCGGCCTCGATCTCGGCGCACGGGAATTTGTCGTCGGTGAGCTTGGTCTCCTGAAGGACGATGACATCCACCGGGTTGTCAGCGAGCCAAGCCAGCAGATGCGGCAGTCGCACGTTCAGCGAATTGACATTCCAGGTCGCGAGTTTCACGGCGCCAGTCAGACGTGCATCAACGCTGCCACCCCCAGCACGACGCCGATCGAGGCGACAGCGAACATGCCCCATTCGAGCCACTTGCGGCGAGTCAGCAGCGCGATCGCGGCCAGGGCGATCGAGACCTGCAATGCAGTGGTCGCCTGCGCCCAGCGGTGATGCAGGTGCATCTGAGCGTCGGACCTGGTGTCCCAGTCCTTGGCTTCAGCCTCGAGCGCATCGGCTACGGTCTTGATCTCGGCCTTCTCCTTCTTGTAGCGCTCGACTTCGGCCTGGTACTGCGACCTCTTGTCGTCGGCGACGATCGCCACCGCAAGCTCGGACAGGTTCTGCTTGCTGCTCTTGGCCTGGTAGTAGTTCCATTGGTTCGAGGCTTCGGTCTTCTTGATCGCCGCATTGTTCTTGTACAGGCCGGCATTGGCCTGCGTCGCGCCGCCCATGTAGGAGAACAGCGCTCCGATGGTGGCGAGGATCGCCGTCATCACGGCGATCTGTCCCGAAAAACCGTCCCTGTCGCCATGCTGGGCGGCGTGCTCGAGTTCGTGGTCGTGGGGTCCATGGACGTGAAAGCCGGCTCCTGACATCGGTGCAAAGCTCCTTAGCGACTTCTGCGGTAGGTGACGAAATCGAACGCCATCGTATTCGAAGCCGAGGCGGCGTTCCGGATACGTTGGATCTCGCGAAACTGACTACGATCCCATGGCGGGAATCGGGTATCGCCTTCTGCCTCCTCGTGGAGTTCGGTCAGCTCCAGCTCATCGGCCAGCGGCATCGCCTGCGCGTAGAGTTGCGCACCGCCCGCGACGAAGATTCGTTGCCCGCGCTGGCAGAGTTGCCGCGCCCGAGCCAACGCTGCGTCAAGCGTCGGCGCAACGATCGCGCCTTCGGCCGACCAAGCTGGGTTGCGGGTGACGACGATGTTGGTGCGGCCGGGCAGCGGACGGAAACGTGGCGGCAGCGAGTCCCAGGTGCGGCGCCCCATGATGACAGGGCAACCTGCCGTGAGATGCCGGAAATGCGCCATGTCCGTGCTGAGTCGCCAAGGCATCTGCCCGTCGCGGCCGATCACGCCATTGCGCGCGACGGCGGCGATCAGGACGAGCGGCGGGCGATCGATCTGCATAGGCGTGCATTTTCACCGCCCCGGTGCGGTGACGGAGCTCTATACCGCCACTGGCGCCTTGATGGCCGGGTGGCAAACGTACTCCAGCACCTCGAAGTCCTCATAGACGTAGTCGAATATCGAGGGTGGCCTGCGCTTGATGTTCAGCACCGGATAGGGGAAGGGCTGGCGTGCGAGTTGGGACTGAACCTGCTCGTGGTGGTTGCTGTAGATGTGGCAGTCCCCCCCGGTCCAGATGAAGTCGCCGACGCCGAGATCGCATTGCTGCGCCAGCATGTGGGTCAGCAGCGCATAACTCGCGATGTTGAATGGCACGCCGAGAAAGATGTCCGCACTGCGCTGGTAGAGCTGGCAGCTGAGCCGTCCCTCGGCGACATAGAACTGGAAGAATGCGTGACACGGCATCAGCGCCATCTTGGGCAGGTCGGCCACGTTCCACGCGCTGACGATGATGCGGCGCGAGTCGGGGTTGGTCTTGAGTAGCTTGACCGCCTCGGCGATCTGGTCGATATGGCCGCCGCCGGGCATGGGCCAGCTGCGCCATTGCACGCCGTACACGGGGCCCAGGTATCCATCGTCGGGTGCCCATTCGTCCCAGATCGTGCAGCCGTTTTCCCGCAGCCAGCGCACGTTGGAGTCGCCGCGCAGGAACCATAGCAGCTCCACGATGATGGACCTCAGGTGCACCTTCTTGGTTGTCACCAGAGGAAAGCCCTCGTTGAGGTCGAAGCGCATCTGCTGGCCGAACACGCTGCGCGTGCCGACGCCGGTTCGGTCGGTCTTGGCCACGCCGTGTGTGAACACATGGCGCATGAATTCCTCGTACTGCGAGCGGACGGGCCGAGCTGCGGTCATCGTCGGATTCTAGGTTCGGCGCTCAGGCCGAGGCGGGCTCGAGGTCGAACTGCATCGCGGCCAGTCGGGCATAGAGGCCGCCGCTGGCAACCAGCTCAGCGTGCGTACCGGTGTCGACGATGCGCCCGTGTTCCAGCACGACGATGCGATCGGCGCGCTGCACCGTGGCCAGCCTGTGGGCGATGACCAGCGTCGTGCGGTCCTTCATCGCCGCTTCCAGCGCCGCCTGCACCACGCGCTCGCTCTCTGCGTCGAGTGCGCTGGTGGCCTCGTCGAGAAGCAGCAGCGGCGGATTCTTCAGCATCGCGCGTGCGATCGAGATCCGTTGCCTTTGCCCACCCGACAGGCGCACGCCGCGTTCACCGAGGAAACTCGCGTAACCCTCGGGCAAGGCGATGATGAAGTCGTGCGCGAACGCCGCGCGTGCGGCGGCGATGACTTCGTCGTCGCGGGCCGCAGGTCGGCCATAGCGGATGTTCTCCATCGCGCTGGTCGAGAAGATCGTGCTGTCCTGCGGCACGATGCCGATGCGTCCGCGCAGGTCGGCCAGTGCGAGTTCGCGCACTGGAATGCCGTCCAGCGACACCGTGCCGTGCCCTGTGTCGTAGAACCGCAGCAGCAGTTGAAACAGCGTGCTCTTGCCGGCGCCGCTCGGGCCCACCAGGGCCAGCGTCTCGCCCGGCCGGACCTGCAGACTCACGTCGCGCAACGCTGCGTGCTGCGGGCGCGACGGGTAGTGGAATGTCACCTGCTCGAAGGCGACCGCCGATCCGCCACGCGTGACCGGCAACACGCGCGGCTTTTCGGGATCGACCACCGGTGAGCGCGCCGCCAGCAGTTCCATCAGCCTTTCGGTGGCGCCTGCTGCTCGCAACAGGTCGCCGTAGACCTCGGACAGCACCGCTACGCTGCTGACGAGGATGATCACGAACACGATGGTCTGGCCCAGGTGCCCGGCGGTGATGGAGCCGGCGATGACGGCCTGCGTGCCCTGGTACAGGCCCCACAGCAAGGCGCCGAACGTCGCCGTGATGATGAACGCCACCAAGGCCGAGCGCACGCGGGTACGCTTGCGCGCGGTGTCGAAGGCGCTTTCGGTGGAAAGAGCGAATCGATCGGTCTCGCGCGGCTCCTGTACGTAGCTTTGCACCACGGGAATGGCGTTCAGCACCTCGGCGGCAATGGCGCTGGAGTCGGCGACGCGATCCTGGCTGGCGCGGCTCAGGCGCCGAACGCGACGGCCGAAGTACAACGACGGCAGCACTACCAGCACCAGAATGCCCAACACCTGCGTCATCACGTAGGGGTTGGTGATGACCAGCATGATCAGCGCGCCGATGCCCATCACAGAGTTGCGCAGACCCATGCTGAGGCTCGAGCCGACGACCGTTTGCACCAGTGTGGTGTCGGTCGTCAGCCGTGACAGCACCTCGCCGGTCTGCGTGGTCTCGAAGAACTCGGGGCTTTGGCGCAGCACGTGGCTGTAGACGGCATTACGCAGGTCGGCTGTGACGCGTTCACCGAGCCAGGTCACCATGTAGAAGCGCGCCGCCGAGAACACGCCCAGGGCTGCACCGACCAGGAACAACGCGAAGAAGTGTTCGCGCAGCGCCATGACCCGCGTTCCAGCATCGGCCGCTACCAGGCCCTGGTCGATCAGCGACTTCAATGCCAGCGGAAACACCAGTGTGCTGACGGCGGCAAGCACCAGGAACAACAATGCCAGCGCAATGCGGCCGCGATAGGGACGCAGGAACGGCAGCAGACCCGTCAACGATCGGGGTTCGCCCTTGGCGGGTGTCGCGCCCGAGGCGGCGGGCGCCGACGACGGTATTGCGGTGGTCGTGGTCATCGGCAGAGTCTACGGCCCGCGCACAATTTGCCGACCTTGGCCGCCTCGGCGCAGCGGTGGATGGTGCCGGCGTGCCGCCGTGCGTCGGTACGGCGCATCGGCCAACGGGTCGGATTTGCCGATGCCCAACGCAGTTGCGAGCACGACGTCGCCATGAATCGCATCGAGCACGCGGTCGATCGCTGCGGCGACTGCAATGATCATCAACGGGGTTTCTACGGGGCCTGCGAACAGGGGGGTTATGTTGTTTACTGTGCGTCTGGGGGGGCCGTTCTCGACCTGCGCACCAGCATTCGCGGTTCGCGGATTGCACTGCGATCGCGATAATCGGCCGATCGTGATGCACGAACTACCATCGCAGTCAGATTGGACAACGCGCGCCAGCCGCACGATGGTGCAACTCGGATTCGTTCCGTCGTTGCTGCTTGTGACGGTGATTCTGGTGCCGATCTTCGCGGTGCTCGCGCCGCTGCTGGTGCTGCTGCTGGGGCGGGGCTCGGCGATGGTCGCCGCCCAGGTGGGTGCGTTGTTGGCATTGATCCTGGTTCCGCTGCTCGGTGGCGTCTTCCTGCAGTTGCTCTTCCAACTCGAGCGCGCGCGCGCTCGGCTGGCTGTCCTGGCGACGCAGGACGCTCTGACGGGCATCCACAACCGGCGCTACTTCTTCGAGATCGCGGAGCGCGAGTGGTCGCGCTGCAAGCGTTACGGCGATGATGCCGCGCTGCTGCTGATCGACGCCGACAACTTCAAGACGATCAACGACGTCTACGGCCACATGTGCGGCGACAAGCTGCTGGTGGCGATAGCGCGCGCAGTTCGCGCGACGCTGCGGCAGCCCGACTTGATGGCGCGGTTCGGCGGCGAGGAACTCGTGATCCTGTTGCCGCATACCGATCCGCTGGGTGCGCTCGATGTAGCCGAGCGGATTCGCGAGCGCGTGGCCTGCGGCCGGCTCGACTGGCAGGGCGAAAAGGTCGGCACGACGGTCAGCGTCGGCGTGGCGTCATACGGCGGTGACGATCGCACGCTCGATGCTCTGGTTCACGACGCCGATCTGGCGCTCTACGCGGCCAAGAAGGCCGGCCGCAATTGCGTGCGTGCCGCGCCGATCAAACCGCGCCGCAGCGGAGAGACGCACCGCGCCACGTCGAAATAAGCCCGGCGCGCCAACACCGCGCAGGAGTGTGCCACCACGCCTGGCCGGCGAACGCGGCTACAGACGCAGCGGCCCGGCGTAGCCGGTCATTTCGAGGTAGCCGCGGCCGATCGCGCGGCCGCTGTCGTCGAGCAGGTCGGACAAACCCTCCCAATAGACCGCGCCGTTGCTCGTACGGCCATCCAGTTCCTGGGCATCCATCAGCGCACGCAATTCGAACCGGCCGCTGGGCGTGCGAATCTGCCAGGCCACGGGGTATCGGGCCAGCGAAACCGGGCTTGTCCAATGGCGCTGCGGCGCGAAGTGCACCTCGTCTGCGGCAAAGACGCGCAGGTGGCCGACGCCGCTTCGATGAGCGCCACCGGCCCATATCGAGGTTCCATCTGCGCCGCGCAGGCGAAACGCCGTCAAGGCGCCGCCGTCAGCGAGGTTGATGCCGACCCAGTCCCAGCCGACGGCGCCGGTCGGCAACAACTCGTCGCTCCATTCGTGATCGAGCCAGCCCTTGCCGGTGAGCATCTGCACGCGCGTGCCGCGCGCGACCTGCGCCTGCACTTGCAGGTGCGGTTGGCTGTAGTAGTGGCTGGCCTGAGTCGGCAGCGGTCCCTTGCGCGAGAATCCGCCGTGTCCTTGCAGCAGGACGGGCTGCGTCGTCGTCAGGACCAGATCCATCTCGAAGCCGGCGTCGGCGCCGCCGACATGCGCGCGGTAGCGGCTGGCATCGCCCACCGCCTCGCGCTGGAGCCGCCAGCGACCGATATACACGCGCGTATCGCTGACGATAGCGGCGCTGTCGCGCGCGCCGGGATCGCCCGACCAGCGCGTGATCCGCTGCGCCTGTTGGTGGCGATGCGCGCCGATATCGCTCAACGCCGCATGCGCGAACAGCAACTGCCGTGGCGCGAAACGGCCGGGCAGCAACTCCCCAAGGCCGGTGCGACTGCGGAAGAACGTGACCTGGAAACCCAGTGGCCCCGAACCGGCAAGGTCCAGCCAACCCGTTGCGTACCACCATTCGATGCGAGCGCCAGGGTGCGCACCATGGTCGCGCGGGAAGCGCAACGCACGTCCGAGGTGAACCGTATCGTCGTCGGTGCCCTGTCCCCAGGCAAGCCCAGGGGCTGCCAGCAGCAGCGCGCGTCGCGCGGGGCTCACCAATCCTCCTTCACGGCCAGCACCGCCTCGCGGGCGATGGACCCACGCGCGCTGAGCAAGGCCGTGGCGATGCCACAGACCATCACGGCACCTGACAGCGCGGCCAGCGGGCCCCAGGGAATCAGCAGATCCATCGTCCAATGAAAGCTCTGCGGATTCACGACGTGTACCAATACGACGCTGACCGCCACGCCCAGCGCCAGCCCGATCACGACGCCAGCGGCCAGCCAGGCCGCGGCCTCGCCAGCGACGATGCCGAGAATCTGTGCACGGGTCACGCCCAGATGAGTCAGCAGCCCGAACTCCTTGCGGCGCGCCAGCACCTGCGCCGACAGGCTGGCGGCCACGCCGATCAGGCCGACGACGATGGCCACGACCTGCAGGTAGCGGGTCACGGCGAAGCTGCGGTCGAAGATGGCCAGCGACAGCGTGCGCAGCTCTGCGGTGCTCGCGGCCTCCAGCGGGGCGTCGGTCCCCGCCAGGGCCTGCAGCCGTTCCACCACGGCGGCAAGGTCGGCCTGCGGCGATAGCCAGAGCGCCAGTTCATTCAGGCGTGCGTCGCCGCCGTGTCGGCGCCACGCTGCGGCGTCGATCGCGACGGCGCCGAACTGCCGCGCATAGTCGCGCCAGATACCGCGCACGACGACAAACCGGTCTCCGTCGGGCAGCGGCAGGGTGATACGGTCGCCCGGCTTCCATCCGTAGAGCAACGCAGCGGGCTCGCTGACGAAGACTCCGGTCTCGTCGGCCGGCACCTTGTGCAACTCGCCCAGCAACGGCAGCGAAAGCGCCGCATCGTCCAGCGTCCGAGCGATCAGTGCCAGCGGCGGCCTGCTCGGGTCTAGCGTAATCATGCGCACGCGCGAGGCGCGCACCCGTATCACGCCGGGCAGCTCTGCTGCCTGCCCCACAAAGCTCGCGGGCAGCGCCGTCTGCTCGTTGGTTGCGGCGCTGCCTGCAGTGCGCAGGTAGAGATCGGCGGGCAGCACCGTGTCGAGCCAGACCGACACCGCGCCGCGAAAGCTCGCGACCATGACCGTCAGTGCAACCGATAGTGCCAGGCTGGCGACGACCCCGGCGACCGCCGCGCTCGCGGTATGGCGTTGATGGCGGGCGCGTTGCCACGCTAGCAAGACCATCGGCTTGCGCTGGAACAGTCCCCGGGCCAGCAACATCTGCACCGCGAACGGCACCAACGCCACACCACCTGCCAGCAACGCCGCGACCGACAGGTAGGCCGCCAGCGGAAGGCCCGAAATTGGCGGCAGTAGGGCCAGCATGACCGCACCCGCCAGCAGCACCAGCCCGGGCACGAGGCGCGAGTGCGGCGGTCCCTGCGACGACAAGCCCTTGAGCGCCTGCGCCGGTGCCAACTGCTCGGCGGCGCGGGCGGGCCACCAGGCGCCGACCACTGCAGCCGCGGTGCCCAGCACCGCGTACAGCGCTGCGGCGCTGGTGGACCACTGCAACTGCGGCGCCACGCCCGGGAAGTACCCACCGCCGAGGTCGCCGCCCAAGACCCGCAATGCCACGGCCGCGAGCGCCGCCCCGGCGCCCAGGCCGATCGCGCTGCCCAATGCCCCCATCAGCGCCGCCTCGCCCAATACCAGCAGGCGGCGATCGAGTGGCGTCAGACCCAGTACGCCGAGCAGCGCGAACGTCGGTGTGCGCTGCGACACCGACAGCGCCAGCACCGAATAGACGAGAAAGCCCCCGACCAGCAGCGCCACCAGAGCCAGCACGCTGAGGTTGACGCGATATGCACGCGACAGATTCGAGACGCGCTGCTGCGCGTCATCGTCGGCGGCCACGCGCACCGTGGCCGGCCAGGCATGCGAACGCTGCCATTCGGCGCGGGAGACGCCCGGGGTCAAGCGAATGTCGATGCGAGACAGCCTCCCCGCAAAGCCGAATTGAGCCTGTGCGACGGCGATATCGAGCACGACCAGAGGCGCTCCGCCCACCGGCACGCTGCCGGCAATTCGCGCGCGACGCCAGCCCAGCGCCGCTCGTATTTCGATGCTGTCACCGACGGTGACCTGGAGCCGTTGCATTGCCGCCGGATTGGCAAACACGAGCTCGGGATCCAGCACTGCGAGCGGTTTGCTGCCAGACTCAGGTCGCGGCATCAACGCGGGCGCAACGCTCGCGACACGCAATGCGTCGATGCCGATCACACGCAGCGTCTGCACTGCCGCGCCGGATGCGCGCCGCGCGGTGGTGTCGATCTCGACGACGGGACTCGCGACCGCCACGCCCTCGTCGAGTGCCAGCGCCTCGATCTGCATGTCTGGAAAGCCCTCGCGCCCCGTGGCGACCAGGGTCAGGTCGGGGTCGCCGTTGGCTGCGCGCACGGCGGCCGAGAATTCCGACAGCGCTGACGTGTTGATCAATTGCACCGAGAACCCGAGTGCCACGCCCAGTGCGACGGACAACAACACCGCGCCGTGCCGCCAAGGGTGCTGGCGCCATTCGGCCCATGACAAGCCGCGGATCAAGGGCAGCAGGCGACGCAGCATGGCAGTGCGCTCGTGTCAGTCGGTGCGCGGCGCGGTCGCGATGCCACCTGAGCTCAGGCTCAACACGCGATCGGCGCGGCGGGCGGCGGCAACTGAATGAGTCACCAGAAGGCATGCCGCGCCCTCGGCGCGAACCTGCGTGGCCAGCAGGTCGAGCATGCGCACGGCATTGGCCGGGTCGAGGTTGCCCGTGGGCTCATCGGCGAGGATCAACGCCGGTCGATGCACCAGCGCGCGTGCCAGTGCCACGCGCTGCAATTGCCCCCCTGACAGTTGGGCTGGCATGCGCCCGCCCAACCCGGCCAGGCCCACATGCTCGAGCATCTGCGCGACGCGTGCCGGATCGGATCGATTCAACAACAGCATCGGCAATGCCACGTTGTCGGCCACGCTCAGGTGCGGCAGCAGATGAAAGGCCTGGAATACGAAGCCCAGGCGTTCGCGCCGCAAACGCGCCGCTGCGTCGGAATCCAGACCTGCAACCTCGGTCGTACCGAGCTGGATGGCGCCGCGGTCCGCCGTATCGAGCCCGGCGATGCAGTTGAGCAGCGTGGATTTGCCGACGCCCGACTCACCGATCAAAACGACGAACTCACCGGCCGCGAGTTCGAACGAGACGTTCTCGAAGACCGGCGTCTCGCCGTAGGACTTGGCCAGCTCACTGACTCGAAGCATGGGGTCATCATGCCCGATGCCGCGGCCCGCAAAGGCTTGCTTCGAACGCGCGACGCCACGCGCGCGAATGCGCGGGTCGGGGCTAGCGCGTGGCGGGCGCGCGCGTGACCAGGCTGCGCAACTCGGCCAGCTTGCCCATCAAGGTCTTTCGATGCGCGGGTCCGACCCGCAGCAGCATCTTCTGCCCGGAAGATAGGGACTGCAACGCCGGGTCGGCAAACTCATACCGCACCCAGGGTTGCGCGGACGGCACGTCGCCCTTGACCTCGGTGACGTGAATACCGAGTGGCTCCGCGGGGTCAGGCGTCTGCAGCAGATGATCGATGACATCGACCACGCGGTCATTGAGATAGCGGCCCGGAAAGCCAAGTTCCTCGTAGGCCGCCTGCAATTGCGGATACATGCGTACGTACAGCGCCGCGGCGCGCCGCACATCGACCGATGCGATGAAACCTACCAACGGCGCATAGCGCGCGGCGTTGTCGGCGGCGACGATGCGTACCTCGCCATCGCCGACGACGCTGAAACGGCCGCCCACGGGCGAGACAGGCCACAAGCGCGGCGCCGCGTGCGCTCGCGCGAGGTTGTCGACCGTGGCGACGAACCGGTGTGCGAAATCCTCGACCAGCAGGAATCGCAGCATGGCCTTCTGCCCGACCAGTTCGCCCAGCCCGGCACGCCACAGCGCCTGCGGATCGACCGTCGCCTGCACGGCCGGGCCGGATGCCGCCGCGGACGCGTCGATCGGGTGTTTGATCGTGGGCGTCGGTGGTGGCGCGGGCGCGGCGGGCGCTGGCGCCGCTGCAACTGGCTCGGACGGCGGTACGCCGGCGCGAGGTGCGCGCTGCCACCAATAGAGGCCGCCGAGACCCAGGACAGTGAGCAGTGCTGCCGCGATGGCAGCGATCGAGTACTTGTTCATGCCGATCCCCCGGTTCGGGTTCCAGGATTCAACCCTACCGCGTTTCGACCCCGGCAGGGAAACAAAACCCAATGCACCACCGGTCATCAGGGCCTGCGACGCGATGGCTCCAGGCGCGCCTGCGCGAGCGCCACGATCCGCCGTTCGACGTCGGACGCATCGCAAGCCACCGTTTCGCGCGGCATCGCACGCAGCCAGGTCAGCTGGCGTTTGGCGAGTTGCCGCGTCGCGGCGATTCCACGGTCGCGCACCGACGAAGTATCGCCGTCATCGAGTGCCTGCCACACCTGCCGGTAGCCGACGCAACGCATCGACGGCAGGTCTGGACTGAGATCGCCCCGTGCGCGCAGCGCGTGGACTTCGTCGATCAGGCCTGCCGCCAGCATGGCGTCGAATCGCGCGGCGATGCGTTCGTGCAACCAGGCTCGCGATTGCGGCTCGAGCGCGATCAGCGGCAACTGGAACGATTCTCGCGGCAGCCCGCGATGCGCCTGCGACAGGGGCTGGCCGGTCAGGTGCCAGATCTCGAGCGCGCGTTGAATGCGTTGCGCGTCATGCGGCTGGAGCCGTGCTGCGGTCTGCGGATCCACTTGCGCCAGCCGTGCATGCAGCGCGGGCCAGCCATCGCGGGCGGCCCGCGCGTCGATCTCGGCGCGCAACGCTGCGTCGGCTGCTGGCAGCGAGGTAAGCCCTTCTGTCAATGCCTTGAGGTAGAGCATCGTGCCGCCCACCAACAGCGCCGCACGGCCGCGCAGGTGGATCTCGCCGATCAGACGGCGCGCGTCCTGCGCAAAGCGCGCCGCCGAATAGCGCTGGTAGGGTTCGAGGATATCGATCAGGTGGTGCGGCACGGCAGCTCGCTCGGCGGCGGTCGGCTTCGCAGTGCCGATGTCCATGCCACGGTAGACCTGCGCCGAATCGACGCTGACGATCTCGACGCCGAGCTGGCGCGCGATCGATATCGCCATGGCGCTCTTGCCGCTGGCCGTCGGGCCAACCAGCGCGAGCACACCGCCCATGCCTACCCGATCGCCCGGCGGCCGCTCATCGTCCGAGCGGCTCGCCATGGTGCCGGACCAATGTTGCCGCAACCAGCGCGCTGGCCGCAGCGAACGCGGCCAGCGCGAGAAAGTAGGGCCGGGGCGCGCCGGCCACTAGACTCCAGCCCAGCCATGTGCTGACGCCGAACCCGACGACGGCCAAGGCGAATCCGGCCAGCGCCGATGCCACGCCCGCCGCGTGCGGGAACGGACCGACGGCGCCAGCCTGCCCGCAGGGTTGGTGCACGCCGTGGCCGAGCGCGTAGATCCACTGTGGCACTAGCACGGTCCAGATCGACCAGATGCCGGAGGCCGCCACGGCAAACATCATCAGACTCGCCACGGCCGTGAATCCGCTGGCGCGCAGCACGGCACCAGACAGACCGAAACGCGGCAACAGGCGGCGGCAGATGAACGTGCCGGCTACATAGGCGATCGAGTTGGTGCCCATCGCCAACCCGCATTGCCAGGCATTGAGCCCGAGGCCGTCCATCAACACGAACGGTGCGCCGGCCAGGAACACGATCAGGCCGCCGTACGAGCAGCACACCATCGTCGCCCAGGCCTGAAAGCTCCGATGGGCCAGCGTACGGCCCAATTGCGCGACGAATGGCGCGATGCGTGTGGCGGCACGATTGCGCGCGCGGATCGTCTCCGGAACCCGTAGCATCACGAAGACCAGCAGCCCGGCGCCGAACACCGTCAGGGCCACCATCGTCGCGCGCCAGCCTGCGGCCGACGACAGCAGCCCGCCGGCAATCGGCGATGCAATCGCGATGAAGCCCAGGCCGGTCAAGGCCTGCGACATCACATGCGCCCCCTCGTGCGGTTCGTACAGGTCGCGCACCATGGCACGGGCGCAGACCACCGCAGCCGACATGCCCGCGCCCTGCATGCCGCGCCAGAAGATCACCTGGCCGATGCTCCCGGCCCAGGAGGCGCCGAGCGCGGCCAACGCGTAGAGTACCAGCCCCGCCAGCAGCACCGGACGCCGGCCGGCGCGGTCGGCGATCGGGCCCCATACCAACTGCGTGATGCCGAAGCAGAAGATCAGCGCCGCCATCGTCATCTGCACGGCCGGCATCGGGGCGCTCAGGTCGTGCGCCAGCATCGGCAACGCGGGCAGGTACAGATCGGTGGTCAGCGCCTGCAGCCCCAACAGCAACGCCAGCGCGAGGGCGGCAAACGGCGCGGACAGCGCGGTGCGCGGGGGGGTGGGCAACGCTGCGACGGCAGCCGGTGGCAGACTCATTGCGTCGAGCATAACCGCCGGTCGAAACAGGGTTCGATCGTCGCATTGTGCACACAGGCTGTAACGTGCGCGGTCATCACTCGGTTACGATTTTGGCCTTCGCTGGTCAACAAGGAGACCTGGATGACTTCGACCCGACGCGTGCTGACCTGGCTGGTTGCCATGAGCCTGAGTTTTGCCGGAATGCTGCAAGGCGCGCAGGCAGCGCTAATCGGTACCGACCAGTTGGCCGCCGTGACGTTGCCGCAGGCGCAGAGCGAGGCGCATGCGCGATTGAGCGGATTGCTCGCCCGCGACGACGTGGCTTCGGCACTGCTGGCCCGGGGTGTGTCGCCCGATCAGGTGCGTGCACGCGTGGCCGCCTTGAGCGACGTCGAAGCGGCGCATGTGGCCGCGCAGATCGATACGACGCCGGCGGCGGGGAGCGACGTGCTCGGCGTCATACTGTTGGTGTTCTTGGTGCTGCTTTTCACCGACATCATGGGCTGGACGAAGGTCTTTCCGTTCACGCGCTCGATGCGCTGACGATGCGTGCCCTGACAGCGTGGGTCGGCGCGCTGTGGCTCGCCGGCTGCGCCGCATGGGTACCGCCGCAGACGGCCGAACTGCGCGCGCGCGTCCCGCAGGGCCTTCCGGTTCAAGTTGAGCTGACTTCGGTACCGTTCGTCGCGCAGACGCCGTTGAATTGCGGTCCGGCGTCGCTGGCCATGGTGTTGGGCCATCTGGGCCGCGCCGTCACCGCCGACGAACTGGCCGACGCCGTCTTCCTGCCGGCGCGCGGCGGCAGCCTGCAGGCCGAGATGTTGGCCGGCACCCGGCGCCACGATGCGCTGGCGCTGCGCATACCGGGCCAACTCGAGGCCGTGCTGCGCGAAGTGCATGCCGGCCATCCGGTGATCGTGCTGCAGAACCTGGGGCTTTCGATCGTGCCGATCCTGCATTACGCAGTCGTGGTCGGGTACGACCTGGAGCGCGGCGAGATCATTCTTCGCAGCGGCACGACCGAACGCGAAACGCTGTCGCTGCGCACCTTCGAGTTCACCTGGGGGCGTATCGGGCATTGGGCCTTCGTGGCGTTGGCGCCCGGCGAGCTGGCGGTGACGGCGGACGCGCGCGCGACAGCCGAAGCGGCGGTGGCGTTCGAGCGCGCCGCGGCACCTGCGTCTGCTGAGCGCGTCTACGAGGCCATGTTGCGCCGCTGGCCCGACGATCTGCTGGCCGCAATCGGCGTGGGCAACGCCCGCATGGCCCAGGGTGACCCAGCGGGCGCCGCGCGGGCTTGGGAAATCGCCGCGCTACGGCACGACAGCGCAGCTGCGTGGAACAACCTCGCTCTGGCGCGCTGGCAGCTCGGCGATCGGGCCGGCGCGTTGGTGGCTCTGGGGCAGGCGGAGCGTCGCGTCGGCGGCGCCGAACCGACCTGGGCGGCGGCGGTGCAGGCGACGCGACAGACCATCGAGCAACCCTAGAGCAGCGCGTGTTGGCGCGCCAGCGCGACCATGCGTTCGATTTCGCGGTCGCGCAGGCCGCGCCGTTGCAGCGCGTCGGCGGTCTCCACGAGGTAGTCCAATGTCGTGCCGAAGCGGCCGCGCGCGTGCTCGAGGATATGGATCAGCTCGCGGTCGGCGAGCGTGGCGATGAAGTTGGGGCTGCTGCGGCTCAACGTGAAGCCTAAGGCCCGAATCTCACCCTTGGCGGTGCGGCAGGGCAGCCAGCGCGGGTCGTAGACGGCGTTGGGCATCTCGCGTGCCCATAGGCGCTCCATCTCGGCGGCCGCATGCCTGCGCGGTACGCGGTAGGCCACGCCGTGGCACGAACCGCCGGGCAACAGTGCGAACACCAGACCCGGGCGTTCGGGCGTACCTCGATTGACGCGCGAGCGCATGCGCAGGGCTCGGTGCCAGCCATGCACCCGCGCAGCACGGTGTTCGACCGCGTCGAACTCGGGCCGAGCGATCAGCGAGGCATAGCCGAAGATCCACAGATCGCTGCGCCCGCCCCATTGCGCCACGGCGCGGTGGAGCATGGCCGTGGGATCGCGAGCGGGAGTCGTCGTCATGGGTCGATAGGATGCCAGAGTGGGCGCCAGCCGCCGGGCAAGACGCGTTTCGAACCCGGCGAACCGACGAGCAGAATCGCACGCGGCATCCGGTTGATCGGACGTTGCGCCGAGCCTGGACGTCGGACGCGCAAGAGGAACCGGTGCTCGTCACCGCGTGCACCACGATGCAGTGACAATCGCCGCCATGGCTCGACGAGTCACCGACGTCAACGAACGCGTCACGCCTCGTAGCGCCGGCGCCACGCGGCAGCGCGGAACACAGCGCATGCAGTTGTCTGTGAAGGAGACCCTGTGATCGATACGCTGCGGCTGGCTGACCATGGGCCGGTCATTCCGGTGATCGTGCTGCAGCGCGTCGAGCATGCGGTACCGCTGGCCGAGGCCCTGTTGGCCGGCGGCGTCAGGGTGCTGGAGGTGACCTTGCGCACGCCGGTTGCGCTGCGGTGCATCGAGGCGATCGCCCGCGCTGTGCCGCAGGCGATTGTCGGCGCGGGAACGATCCGCACGGCCGCCGATGCGCAGTCCGCCTGCCGGGCAGGCAGCGCGTTCGGCGTGAGCCCCGGCTACACGAACGCCGTCGGCGTCGCGTGCCGCGACGCCGGCTTGCCGCTGCTGCCCGGCGTGGCCACGGCTAGCGAAGTGATGGCCGCGCAGGCCGACGGGCTGTCGTTCCTCAAATTCTTTCCGGCCAGCGCCGCGGGCGGTATCGCGCTGCTGAAGGCGTTGCACGGGCCGTTCCCCGACGTGCGCTTCTGCCCCACCGGCGGCGTCACGCCAGAGACGGCGCCGCAATACCTGGCGTTGCCCAACGTGTCGGTGTGCGGCGGCTCTTGGTTGACGCCGAACGATGCAGTCGACGCCGGTGACTGGCCGCGCATCACGCGCCTTGCGCAGGCCGCGTCACGCTTGCGCGGCGGCTGATTCAGCGGTCGACCGGCACCATGGCGGCCAGCGCCTGTGCAGCGGGTGCGGGGTCGCCAGCGAGACCGGCCGCGACGCCCAGACGGTCGGCGGCACTGCGGTTCTGGCTGACCTTCCACTTCGCTTCGATTGCGACGAGCTCGATCTCGATACCGACGATGGCGCGCAGCATCGTCTCCAGGTAGTCGGCCGGTGCGTCGCTGGTCTGCCAAGGGTGCGCGCGCGACGATTCCTGCGCGCGGGTCAGGCGGTCGACGAATGCATGCAGCCACGCTGCGTCGTCCACGGCCATTAGCACGCCGCGGGCATGCACCACCGTATAGTTCCACGTCGGTACCACCTTGGCGGTGGCGGCCTTGCTTGGATACCACGATGGCGACACGTAGCCCTGCGGGCCCTGGAACACCGCCAGCACGGTCTGGCCGTTCACCTCGCGCCACAGCGGGTTGGCTCGCGCCACATGGCCACGCAGCGTGCCGTGGGGTCCGTCATGCGCGTCGAAAAGCAGTGGCAGGTGGTCGGCCGTGGGCTGCCCACCGGTCTGGTGGAATACGGTGGCCAGCGGGTGCGCGGAAATCAGCGACCGGACCTGCGCTGGGTCGGCTTGCTGGAAGTGTGCCGGCTGGTACATGGGTCCATCTCAGTCGGCGTCACGCTGGATCAGCTCGATCTTGTAGCCGTCGGGGTCGGTGATGAAGGCGATGATGGTCGTGCCGCCCTTCACCGGCCCAGGCTCGCGCGTGATCGCGCCGCCGAGCGCCGCGGCCTTGGCGCGCACGGCGGCGCAGGTGGCGGCCACGTCGGGCACGCCGATGGCCACATGGCCGAAGGCGCTGCCGAGTTCGTAGCGCTCGACGCCGTAGTTGTAGGTGAGCTCGATCTCGGCATGCTCGGGGTTGCCCCCATAGCCGACGAACGCGAGCTCGTACTTCTGGTCGGGCCGCTCGGTGGTGCGCAGCAGCTTCATGTCCAGCACCTGGGTGTAGAAGTCGATCGAGCGTTGGAGGTTGCCCACTCGGAGCATGGTGTGCAGGACTCTCATGGCGTCGTGGCTTTCGGTGTCGTCAACTCGCGTCGAAGATCAGGCATGTGGTGGTGGCGTGGGCATAGAGTGTGCCATCGGGGCCGATCAGGCGTCCGTCGGCGGTGGCGACGCGACCAACGAAGTGGATCACGTGACCCGCGGCGCGCACCAGCGGCACGTGATCGCGCAAGGACTTGACGAAGTTCACCTTCAGCTCCAGCGTGGTGTAGGCCTTGCCCGCCGGCAGCCGCGTGTGCACGGCGCAGCCCAAGGCTGAGTCGAGCAGGGTGGCCATCCAGCCGCCGTGCACGCTGCCCAGAGGGTTGTAGTGCGTGAACTGCGGCCGCCCCTGGAACTCGGCATGGCCGGCCGAGACCTCGACCAGCAGGAAGTCGAGCGTCTGCGAGATCGGCGCGCGCGGCACCTCGCCCGCGAGCATGGCCTGGAACAATTTCAGTCCGGTTCTGCCGGCAAATTGTCCCGGCCCGCCAACTCCGATGGGTGAATTCAGCGCGCGCAGCGCGGCGTCGCGGGCGCGCCGTTGCTCGATCGTGTGTTCGACGGAGGGCTGGTTCGTGGTGCGGTGTTTCGTTGCAGATACAATAATTGTAGATACAATCATTCCATGGCCGCAAGAATCCATACCGATCGCCCGGAGGTGCCGCAACCGGCGCCGCGCGGCTGCACCAACCTGAAGCTGCGCCAACTTTCGCGCGCGGTGACGCGCCACTACGACGCCTACGTGGCGCCCACGGGCCTGAAGAACACACAGTACTCCTTGCTGTCGCACGTCGTGCTGCTGGGCCCGATCCAGCCCAGCGAGCTGGCCGCGCGCATGAAGCTCGACGCGTCGACCCTGACGCGCAACCTGCAGCCCTTGCTGGCGCAGGGTTGGCTCGAGGTCGGCGCCGGCGCCGATGCGCGCAGCCGTGTGGTGCGTGCGACGCCGGCCGGGCGCGCCAAACGCGCCGAAGGCCAGCGTGCGTGGAAGCAGGCGCAGCTGGCGCTGAACGTGCGGCTGGGCGACGCGCGGGTCGCGGCGCTGCACAGCCTGCTGGACCAGTGCATGGATCGACTCGACGCCGATGCGGGAGCCAGCGATGAATGAGCCTCGATCACTCGCAGTGCGCGCCGCCGCGCCTGCCTTCGCGGTGGTGCTGCTCGCCGCCGCCGGAACCTTTGCGCTCACGATGGGCGCGCGCCAGTCGATGGGTCTGTTCCTGAACACGCTGAATTCGCACACTGGCCTGGGCTTGGCGAGCATCAGCCTGGCGTTTGCCTTCGGACAGCTCTGGTGGGGCCTGACACAGCCGCTGGCCGGCATCGTGGCCGACCGCTACGGTGCGGGCCGCGTCCTGTTGGTCGGGCTGGCGCTGGTGGCGCTGGGCACGGCCCTGATTCCGGTCATGAGCACCACCTGGGGTCTGATTCTCGCCATCGGTATCCTGTCGGCCGGTGGTGCCGGCATGGCCGGCCCGGCCGTGCTGATGGCCGCCACCACGCGTCTCGTGTCGGCCGACAAACGTGGCATGGCGGCGGGTGTCGTCAACGCCGGCGGTTCGTTCGGCCAGTTCGTGTTCGCGCCGATTGCGCAGGGCATCACCGCGGCGGCCGGCTGGGCGGTGGCCTTGCAGAGTCTGGCTGCCTTTACGCTGCTGGCCCTGCCGGCGGCCTGGGTGTTGCGGACGCGCGCAGCGGCGCCCGCGACAGGCGGCGTGGCCGCTGCGCCAGGGGAGGGTCTGCGCACCACGTTTTCGCGCGCACTGGCGCTGCCGAGCTACCGCCTGTTGTGCGCCGGGTTCTTCGTCTGCGGTTTCCACGTCGCGTTCATTGCCACGCATCTGCCCGGGGTGGTGGCCAGCTGCCAGCTTTCGCCCGAGGTGGGGGCTTGGTCGTTGGCGGTGATCGGGCTCTTCAACATCCTGGGCAGCCTGACGATCGGCTGGGCGCTCGGCTATCAGGGCGGACGCTGGCGCATGAAATCGCTGCTGTCGCTGATCTACGCGGCACGCGCGCTCGCGGTACTCGTCTTCCTGCTGGCGCCCAAGACACCGACCAACATGCTGGTCTTCGCGGCGGTGATCGGCTTCACGTTCCTGTCGACTGTGCCACCCACGGCGGGGCTGGTCGCGCGGTTCTTCGGACCCAGGCACATGGCCACGCTGTTCGGCGTGGTGATGCTGTCGCATCAGCTTGGCGGCTTTCTGGGCGCGTACCTGGGCGGCAAGGCATTCGAGTGGACCGGCAGCTACGACTGGATGTGGTGGGCCGACATCGTGCTCGCCGTCGGCGCGTCGCTCGTGCACCTGCCCATCGACGAACGGACGGCGCCGGCACTGGCACATCCGGCCTAGCGGGTCAGTCGCTTCGGGCCGTGTCGAGGCCCGGCGGCGCATCACCGTAGGCGTCGCGCCAGCGACGCATGATGCGCTCGTTGTTGTCCAGCCGCTCCTCGGGCAGGCCGTCGTCGGCGTGCCAGTTGGCGATGCGTGATTCGATCGCGAAGTGCGAGGTCGGTGTCACGGCCGCGGGATCGTCGAGGCTGCCGACCGACAGATCCATGCGGTCGCTGTCGAGGAACTCGAAGCTCAGCGGCGTGCCGCAGGTCGAACAGAATCCGCGCCGCGCGATCTTCGAGGACGCGAAGTAGCTTGGTTCGACCAGCCAGCGCACCTCGCTCTTGAGCAGGTTGACGTAGGCGGCGCGCGTATTGCCGAATGCCATCTGGCACATGCGGCAATGGCAGTAGTAGCCCTGTCGGTGATCGGGCTGCGCTGCATAGCGGACGCGGCCGCACAGGCAGCCGCCGCTCAACGGCGGCAATGCGGCATTGGACGCGCGATCGGACATGTTGGCGCCTCTCCGGATGCGAAAGCGTAGAGGCAGGTCGTGCGTTCTACAAGCCCCATCCGGCGAGCAAGGCCACGCCAATCGCCGCGAACAACCCCGCGGCGACGCGGTGCACGATGGCGATCGGCACGTGGCGAACGATGCGCTCGCCGAGCAGCACGGCCGGCACGTTGGCCACCAGCATGCCGAGTGTCGTGCCGAGCACCACGGCCACCAGGGCGTCGTAGCGCGCCGCCAGCATCACGGTGGCGACCTGGGTCTTGTCGCCGATCTCGGTCAGGAAGAACGCCACCGTGGTGACCCCGAACACGCCGAACCGTCCGGGCTCTTGGCCCGCGTTGGCATCCGCCTTGTCGGGCACCAGCAGCCAAAGCGCCACCGCGATGAACGACGCGCCGAGCAACCAGCGCATCCAGGTTGGATCGACCATCTTCGAGAGCCAGGCACCGAGCGCCCCGGCCAACGCATGGTTGGCCAGGGTGGCCACCGCGATTCCGAGCACGATCGGCAGCGGACGCCGAAAGCGCGCGGCCAGCAGCAGCGCGAGCAACTGGGTCTTGTCGCCCATCTCGCCCAGCGCAACCGCGACGGTCGATACCGTCATGGCCTCGATCATCGAGGCGGCATCGTGTAGTTCAACGCGCGCCGGCCACCGTCGACATAGACGATCTCGCCGGTCATGTAGCTGGCGGCGTCGCTGAGCAGGAACGCCACGACATCAGCGATCTCGGAGGGTTCGCCCAGACGGCGCAGCGGGGTGCGCGACAGGATCCGCTCGCGCGCCTCATCGCTGCCGAGCACGGCAGCGCGCGCCAGTTCGGTCGCGATGGTGCCGGGTGCGACCGCGTTGACACGGATGCCGCGGTCTGCCAGCGCTAGCGCCATCACGCGAGTCAACTGGTCGATGCCGCCCTTGCTCGCGTTGTAGCTGGCGATCGATGGAATCGCCATGCTGCCGTTGACCGAACTCATGTTGACCACGGCGCCACCACCGCTCGCGCTCATCACCCGCGCGACGGCCTGCCCAACCAGGAACGACCCCTTGAGGTTGACGTTCAGCACGGCGTCCCAATCGGCCTCGGTGACGTCGAGGAAGTCGGCCGCCTTGAAGATGCCGGCGTTGTTGACCAGCGCGTCGACGCGGCCATGCGCAGCCAGTGTGGCCGCCAACGCACTGTCGACGTCGGCCTTGCATGAGACGTCGCAGTGGTGAGCGCTGGCGCGGCCGCCGGCGGACTGCAGCTCGGCGGTCAGCGTCGCGAGGCGCGCATCGTCCACGTCCCACAGCGCAACCGCTGCACCATCGCCGGCCAGGCGGCGCGCGCAGGCTGCGCCGATTCCCTGTGCGGCACCGGTGATCACCGCGACGCGCCCGGACAGCCCAAATGAGAACTCAGCCATTTTGTGTTCCACCAATCAGCCCGGCCACTCTATCAGCGCCCGAATGCGGACCGGCTGCCCGCGCGAACGCGCTGCGCTGATCGCAGGCCGGCTATGCCGAGCGGTCGAGCCAGACGCCGATGCCGCGCGCGTTGAGTTCGATGTCGAACGCGAGCAGCGCCAGTTTCGCGTCGACGTCTGCAAAGCCGTGCTCGGCGAGGCGGCGCCGGTAGGCCGCGGTCAGAGCGTGCGTCATCGCCGCATGCCGGTCACCGCTGTGCTCGTGCTGCCGCGCGATGGCCACCATCTCGTCGATCTGTTCGAGCAGCAGCGCGCCCAGGCGTTGCACCTCGTCGACGCGGCCGTAGTGGGTGAGGCAGATGCCAGCCGGGTTGCGCGCCAGCAAGCGCCGCACCGAAGACTTGAGCGACTCGGGTTCGAATTGCACCGGTGGGCTGGTCGGCAGAACCCAGCGCCCGTTCTGGTTGGTGAACTCCGGATAGCCGAGGCCGAAGGTGTCACCGGTGAACCAGCAACTCGAGCGCGCGTCCCAGATGCAATGATGATGTCGCGCGTGGCCCGGCGTGTCGATGAACTCGAGCGTGCGGCCGGCCAACTGCACCGTCATGCCATCAGCTGTGGTCACGATGCGTGTCTCTTCCACGCCGACCAGTTCGCCGTACGAGCGCGCCATCTCCTGCGCGCCATAGACGGCAGTAGCACCGGCATGCAGGGCGCTCGGATCGATCATGTGCGGGGCGCCGCGCGGGTGCACCGCCATCCGGGCCCGCGGCAACGAGCGCATCAGCAGCCCGGCGCCACCGGCATGGTCCAGGTGCACGTGGGTGGGGATGACCCAGTCGACGGCGTCCGGTTCGAGGCCGACGGCATTCAGAGCTGCCAACAGCCGCGGCACCGCGAAGTTGGTGCCCGTGTCGATGAACGCGGCGCGGCCGTCGTCGACGATCAGATAAGCCGCGACAAGGCCCGGGCGGTGGAATCCGGTATCGACGGCGTAGATGTCATCGCCGATCGGCTCGACGAATTCGGCCTGCACGATTCAGGACTGTTGCCCGGCGAAAATCGCCCACAGTCGCCCCAGGTCGGCGGCGCCATCGGCGCCTTGCACGCCGCGCAGCGTTTGCACAGCCTTCGCCTTGTTCTTGCCCGATTGCAGTTGCGCCAGCCCGAGCCGCAGCTTGGCGTCCTCGGGTCGCTTGAGCCCGCCCTTGGCGATCCCCTGTTCGATCAGCGCGACGCCCTTGTCGGCCTGGCCCATCGTCGCATAGGAATAGCCGATCTGCACCAGCGCGTTGCCTTCCTTGGCAGCCGCGGCCTCTTGCGCCTGCCCGTCGATCCTCAGCTTGCCTTCGGCCTCCTGCTTGATCGTCAGGTCGCGCAGCCGCTTGTGGCGCTCGGCCTCGGCGCCGCTGCCCAGAGCGCCCGCTGCGAAACCCTTCTCGACGACCGCCTTGGCCTCGGCGGGCAGCCCGGCTTGCAGGGCCAGTTGCGTCATCTCCATGAAGTCCTCGGTCTTGGTCAGCGTACCGGTGGCCAGCTTGAGACGCAACACGTCGAGCGAGAAGCGGTCTGAGAAGCCGCTCTTGCGCGGCAGGCGGCCGAGGTAGATCGCCCAGTATTCCTTCTTCGGGTAATGGGTCAGCAGCTTGTCCAGCGCGGCGGTCTGGCCGGCGGGGTTGCCGCTGCGCGCCAGCGCATCGGCCAGGCGCAGCAAGTCGCCCTCGTCGGGGCGGCGTCCGGCCTGCTCGGCCGCGGCAACGGCTGCCTGCGCCTCCTTGGCGATCGCCGCATAGTCGCCGCTCTGGCCCTGCACGTAGGCCTGCAGTTGCTTGAGCTGGGCGCTGGTGCTGCCGGCAGCCACGGCGCGCTGTATCCATTGATTGGTGCGTGGCCAGTCGCGCTGCTGCGAGTACGCGAACGCCAGCGACTCGGCGATCTGCGCCTGCTCGGCACCCGCCAGCTTGCCGGAATTGAACACCGCCTCGAAGGCCTGGATCGCCGCGGCGTTGTCGCCGGCTCGTTGCGCGGCGGCGCCCTTCATGCGGTCGATCATCAGTTGCTCGGCGGGCGTCTTGCCCGCCACGGCATCGGCCTCGCGCGCCTTGGCGAGCGCGTCCTTGGCCTTGCCCGCCTTGAGCAGTTCGCCCGCCTGCTGCAGCGGCTTGCCGACTTCGGGGCGCACACCTTGTGCCTGCGCCGTCGCCATGCACAGGCAAGCCGCACAGGCGACGATGCACGAACGCATATGTTTCATGTCAATTGCTCTGCCTAGCCTTGCGCAGTGCCCAAGCGGACACCGCAGATCCGGCTCTGCCGGTCTGCCGGTGTCGCCCCCTTGAGGGGGAGGCGGCCGCTAGGCCGCTTGGGAGGTGGTTCATCAATTCAGGAACTGCTCGTTGCCCACCAAGCCGATCTTGGTCACGCCGAGCCGCTGGGCACTGGCCATCACCATCGCCACGACCTTGTAGGTGACGAGCTTGTTGGGGCGCAGGTGGACTTCGGCCTGATCGGGCTGAGCCGCCACACCCGCGAGCTTGGCTTCGAGCTCCTCGCGGTTGGCCACGATGACGCCGTTCCAGCCGATCGTGCCGTCGAAATCGACGTCGATGCGCACGATCTCCGGCGGCCTGGGCGGCGGCGCGCTGGGCGCGACCGGCATGTTCATCTTGACCGCGTGGGTCTGGATCGGGATCGTGATGATCAGCATGATGATCAGCACCAGCATCACGTCGATCAGCGGCGTGGTGTTGATGTCGATCATCACCTCGTCTTCACGGCTGGCCGAACCGACTTGCATCGCCATTTCGGATTCCTCTTACTGCTTGTTGGGCGGCGGTTCGGTGATGAATCCCACCTTGGCGATTCCGGCACGCTGGCAGGCCACCACGACGCGGCCCACGCTCTCGTAGCGCGCCTCCTCATCGCCGCGGATGTGCACCTCGGGCTGCGGCTCCTTCACCGACTCCTTCTTGAGGTCCTTCACCAGCGTCTCGATGTCCGGCATCTTGCGTGTGTTCCAGTAGACGTCGCCGTCCTTGCTGACCGCCAGCAGGATGTTCTCGGGCTTGGTCTGCGTCGGTACGTTGCGCTCCTTGGGCAGGCTGAGCTGGATCGACTGCGTGACCACCGGAATCGTGATCAGGAAGATGATCAAGAGCACCAGCATCACGTCCACCAGCGGCGTGGTGTTGATGGACGAATTCATCGGGTTCTCGTCTTCGTCGTCGGGCATGCCGACGGTCATGGCCATGGTGGTCTACCGCTTGCCGGATAGCAGCACGTTGTGCAGGTCGCCCGAGAACGCGCGCACCCGCTCCATCACCGTCTTGTTGCGGCGGACCAGCCCGTTGTAGCCCATCACCGCAGGCACCGCGACGGCCAGGCCGAACGCGGTCATGATCAGCGCCTCGCCGACCGGGCCGGCAACCTTGTCGATCGACGCCTGGCCGGCGATACCGATGGCCGTCAGCGCGTGGTAGATGCCCCAGACCGTGCCGAACAGGCCGACGAACGGGGCGGTCGATCCGACCGTGGCCAGGACGGCCAGGCCGTCCTGCAGCCGGCTGGAGATGTTCTCGACGGCGCGCTGCACACTCATGCCGATCCAGGTGTGGCGGTCGATCTGCTCGACCAGGCTGCCTTCGTGGTGCTCGTCGGCCTTCAGCCCCTGCTCGGCGATGTAGCGGAAGGCGCTGCCCTCGTCGAGCGTCTCCACGCCTTTCTTCACCGAGCCCGAAGTCCAGAAGTTCTCGGTCGCCGCCCGGGCGCTCTTCAGCAGTTTGCGCTGCTCGAACAGCTTGGTGAAGATGATGTACCAGCTGCCCATGCTCATGATGATCATGATGATCAGCGTGCCGCGGGCGACGAAGTCGCCCTGCTTCCACAGTGCCTCGAGCCCGTAGGGGTTGTCGATCGTCTCCTTGGTGATGATCGGCGCCGCGACCGGCGGCAGTGCCGCCGGCGCAGCGACGGGTGCCGTTGCGGTCGCTTGCGGCGCCGAAGCGGCTTGCGCGAACGCCGCCTGATGCAGGGCGAGGGTCGACAGGCTTACCAGGGCGGCCAGCAACGGCGCCAGCACGATTCTCTTCAACATGATTCCTCCATCACGAACGGTTGCGTGGCACGCCGGTCCGGGACCGCGCCGTGCAACGGGGATAACGGGATCATTCGAGTCGCCAGGCGTACTCGACGTAGGTGGTCAGGGGTTCGGGCTTGCCGTCCACCGTACCGGGTTTGAACTTGCAGGTGTTCTTGACCGCGGTCTCGGCGGCGCGGTCGAGCAACTTGTGCTCGCGCGTTGCGCCGGAGCTGCGGGCGATTTCGGTGGCCGTGGCGCGCCCGTCGGTGCCCACCATGACCTTGATGCGAACCACGCCCGTGGCTTCGGCGCGCGCGGCGGCGGCCGGGTACGTGGGCTTCTCGCAATCGGTGTTGAAGTTCACCTGCGGGGCCACGCGCACCGGCGCAGCGGGCGGGGCGGGTGCGGGTGGCGCTTCGGGCGCGGCCGGCGCGATCGTCACCGGTGGCGCGGGCGGCGGCACTTCGCGCTGCACGGTGATCGACGGCGCGGGTTGCGGATTCTGAATCTGCACTTCCGGAGGCGGCATATACGATGGCGGCGGCGGTGCCATCTTGGGCGGTGGCGGCAGGTTCTCGGGCGGCGGCGGGGGAGGAGGCTTGACCTCCTCGATGATCTTGGTTTCGATCGGGCCCTTGACAACCTCGACCACCTTGCGCGCCAGACCGTTGAGCAACGCCCAGCCCAGGATGATGTGCATCACGACGACCACGCTGAGTCCGACCATGTGCTTGGTCGGATTGCGCTGTTCTTCGGCGTAGTTCACTCGATGCCCTCCAGTCGTTTCCGCGTTGTGTTGCGGAACGCTGTGTCCTTTCGTCGAAGCCGCCTTGTGGGCGGCCTGCGGCTGTCTGCGCCGCGAAGTCGGGCACTATATCGCGAAAGAAACCGGGCTCTTCTCGGGGCATCACCCTAGCGCACGAGAGTCTGCGGGCGCAAGAGAATGGTATGAGCGCTGCGCTCGAATCGTCGGGTCTCTCATGCCGAGCCGGGTCGAGATCAACTGCGACCGTGCGTCCAGGCGTTGTGTTTGATAGTCGGCGCGCGGCCGATCGGGTCGGAGGAGTGTCAAAGCTGCAATCTCTGCGCGCGCTGCGTCGTCGAGGCGTTGGCGCTCGTCTCGGGCATGGCGTGGTCGACATGGTCCACACGGCCTGCGCGTTCTACGCCGCGACGGTACCTGAATGCGACGCCGTGTCGGCCTCGACGATCGATGGCAACATCGCGCGCAAGAGCGGCGCCTACGATGCCAAGAAGCAGGCCCATCTGCGCCGCATGGGCGTGTTCTACCTCGGCCGGATGGACAGCGGCATCCGCTTCCACCTGTGGTCGAGCAGGCCGCCCGAGCTCGACGCGCAGGGCGATCTCGAGTGTCAAGGCCCTGGGCGAGCTGCGCACCAAGGAATTCGCCGAGCTCGACAAGCGCGGCATGAAGGGCGTGTAGCCGTCTGCCGACGCCGGCAAGAAGTTCATCGATGGCGCACGCGCGGCCTCGTATGCGCACATCGAGATCGGCTCCACGACACCGCCCTTTGGTTTGCTGCTGTTCGTGATGCAGGGCGTGGCGCCGCCCGAGACCTCGATGATGGATGTCTACAAGGCGGCGATGCCGTTCATCGCGTGTTCCTTGCTGCTGATCCTGATGATCGAATTCCTGCCGCCCTTGGCCACCTGGTTGCCTCAGTTCGCACACCAGTGAGCGCCGAATACGACGGGTTCGCAGCGCGACCTTCGCAGTAGCGCCCATTCACAATCGCAGGCCCGCGACAGGCCTTGCCCCTCGAATCGGGGGCGAGCTGGGCCATCGTTGCGGTGGTATGCGTGCCATCGATCACGTGGTCGAGGGGTGGCGCCAATCTGCGGCAGCGATCACTCTGCTGGTACTCAACCGCAGTCGCGATGACACAAGCACCCTCCACAGGATCGGCGCCGCAGCCGGGCTGGATTCCATTGAACGCGTTTGCACCTTTGCGCAGCGCCGAGCGCGTGCTGCTGCGCGCGTACCTGGGTGGGGAAATCGCGCGTGTCGGCCTGCGGCGGCCGCTGGTGCCCAGCGCGGACATCACGATACGCGGCGAGTTCATCGCGTTCCTCGCGCGTGGCGGCGTGGATGGACGATTCGAGCCGCAGCGTATTCAGGTCGTCGGTGCATGGATCGACGGGCGAGTCGATCTTCGGCACGCGTCGATTCCAGAAAGTCTGTGGTTCTATCGCTGTGTGTTCAATGCCATCCCGCGGCTGGAGGGAGCACGCATCGGAGGCAGCGTGAGCTTCCCTGGCTGCCTGTTGCCAGGTTTGAATGCCGACGACTGCAGCTTCGCCGGAAACCTCGCGTTGAATTCAGGCTGCACAGTGCGCACCGAGCTGCGGATGGCACGGGCCACCATCGGGCGCGACCTGAACCTCGAGCGACTGCAACTGCGCAGCGCGGAGCATTCGAAGACGCCGATCCAGCGTCGCGTGATGGCCGACGGTGCCCGCATCTCCGGCGACGCGATCCTCAGCGGGGGCCTGGAGGCCGCGGGCGATGTGCGTTTGGTCGGCGTGAGGGTTGCCGGCGACCTGCGCGTGGGCAATGCGCGCCTGAGCGCCAACGTCGACAGCGACGGCGAACGCGGCGAGGCCTTGAACCTGGATCAGATTCGTGTCGCGGGCAATGTCACTCTGGACCGGGGCTTTGCCGCCTCGGGTCTCGTGCGGATGAAGCAGGCGCGCATCGAAGGCGACCTGGACTGCAGTGGCGCCATGTTCGATTCGCTCGGCGACATGGCCTGGCGCGGTGCCACGACGCTGCTGATGGACCGCACCAAGGTCGGCGGTACGCTGGCGTTGACAGGCCTGAAGCGCCCGTTGGCCGGAGCATCGTTCGCCGACGCTCAAGTGGGGGCGCTGTCCGACGATCACGGCACCTGGGGTGAACGGCTCGTACTGGATGGATTCAGGTACGGACGCTTCAGCGCGAGCGCACCGATCGGTGCGCCGTATCGGCTGTCATGGCTGCGCAGCCAGGAGCCCACCCACCTGGATCAGGATTTCCGCCCGCAACCGTGGCGGCAGCTGATCGGTGTCCTGCGCCGCATGCAGCGAGCCGATGTCGCTCGTGAGGTGGCCATGGACCGCGAGGCCCACCTGCGTCGCATCGGGAGGGTCGGAAGCGGGATGCCGCGTTTTTGGCGCTGGCTGCCTCGGCTCGGCCACCGTCTGCTCGGCGCGGTGCTGGGCTACGGCCACAGGCCGGCCCGGCTGGCAGCCGCACTCGTTGTGTTGTGGCTGGCCTGTGGCGCGCTGTACTGGGCGGCAGCCGAGAACGGCGCGATCGCGCCGACCAATCCGGCGCTCTTCAACGATCCGCGCGTGGCGTCGTGCCGAGCCGGGATCAGCGCCGTGGACGGCATCAATTGGACGCGTTGTCCGGACCTGCCGGCCGAGTATCCGGCGTTCCAGCCGTTCGCCTACTCGCTGGATCTTCTGTTGCCGTTCGTTGACCTGCAGCAGAGCCAGCAATGGGCGGCGGTCAGCGCGGCGGCCCGGCCATCGCGTGCCGGCGAATCCAGCGCGATCAACAGCTGGGGCATCGCCACCCGGGTACTGGGCTGGTACGAGGTGCTGTTCGGCTGGGTCGCGCTGCTGCTGTTCGCGGCGCTGCTCACCGGCGCCTTCGATCGCGACCGCGATCGCTAGCCGCACCGCAGCCGCGCTATTCTTCGCCCTTTGGTGGTCGCGAGCCGGCTGTTGCGCCCGCGGCCGCTCAACCTGATCCGCCTGGGTGAGTTGTGATCGAAGCCACCTCCACGCGTCGTTCGCGCGGGGCCGCACGATGGACGATGCTGGCCGCACTCTATGTCGGCGCGATCGCGCTGGGCGCGGGCTCGGCCTGGGTGTTGCTGCACAGTGTTTCGGGGCCTGCGGCCGGTGGCGTGGCGGTGGGTCCGTGGCGCACCAGCCTGCTGACGGGTAGTCCCGATGCCGACCTTTACACCCGAGCGCGGATCGCGCTCGGCGCACTGCTGGCACTCAGCCGCGACGAGACGATGTACTACCTGGCGCAGGCCGATAGCGACGGGCGTGCGTTGCGCTCGGCATGCCGGTACCGCGTCAGCGGTCCGGCGCCAGCGGCCCGCTGGTGGAGCGTGACGGCCTACGCCGACGACCACTTCCTGTTCGACAACCCGCAGCGCCGCTACAGCCTGAACAGCCGCCATGCAGTCCTCGACGCGCAGGGTCGGTTTGCACTGGTCAGCGGCCCCGACGTTGCCGGGCAGCCCGGCGACGGTGCGACCTGGCTGCCGACGCCCGGCGACCGGGGCTTGGTGTTCGCGCTGCGGCTGTACAACCCGCAGCCGGAGTTGGCCTCCGCGCCGGGCAGCCTGGCCGCGCCGCGGATCGAGCGTTTGGGAGATTGCGCATGATCACCGGCGCAGCAAAGCGCCGGCTTCGGCCATGGCGCGGCCACGCGATCGCGCTGCTGAGCGTGCTCGCATTCAGCCATCTCGCGGTCGTGTGGGCATTGCCTCGCGTGATCATGGCGAAGCTTGCCGCCAACGCTCCGCCCGAAACGCGTGTGCCAGGCACCGTCCACCTGCCGCCAATGACCGACCACACGCAGCGACGCGTCGTGCTGCCCAGCCCCGATCTGCTGTACGCGACTTGCGCGTTCGATCTGTCGAGGGGGCCCTGGCGCATTCGCGCCGATCCGAAAGCGCCGCACTACTGGTCGATTGCGCTGTACGCGGCCAACTCCGACAACTTCTTCGTGGTCAACGATCGCCAGGCGGCGGGCGCGCCGGTGGATCTGATCCTTGTCGGGCCGAACACCCCGGGCGCGGTTGCCGAATCCTCGGCGCAGCAGCGGCGGGTGCGCGCCCCGAGCGATCGCGGCCTGCTGCTGATGCGCCTGCTGGTCAGTGACTATTCGATGGAGGCACAGGTGCTCGATGCGGCGCGCCGCAGCCTGCGTTGCGACCCGCTATCCTGAGTTCGGCCGAAGAAGCGCTACCCTCGACACAATGGCCCGGAGGCAACCTTGACCCAGATCCCATCGGCTGCAACGCTCGCGCCAACCGCCTTGATCGACAGCGATCACGCGCAAGTCATCGACTTCGCCAGGCATCACGCGAAAGGGGTCAACGACACAGAGCGGGCCGTGGCGCTGTATTACGCCGTGCGTGACGGGTTTCGCTACGACCCCTATCGAATCGACACTTCGCTTCAGGGCATGCGGGCGAGCGCCGTGATCGCCTGCGGCTTCGGCTGGTGCGTGCCCAAGGCGGCCTTGCTCGCGGCCGCCAGCCGCGCCGTCGGTATCCCGGCGCGACTCGGCTATGCCGACGTGCGCAACCACCTGGCCACCGAGCGCATGCGCCAGGCCATGCAGACCGACCTGTTCATCTGGCACGGCTACACCGAGCTGTGGCTCGAAGGTGGGTGGCGAAAAGCCACGCCGGCGTTCAATCGGGAATTGTGCGACCGTTTCGGGCTGCTGCCGCTGGAGTTCGATGGCCGCGAGGACTCGATCTACCACCCGTTCGACAAAGCCGGCAATCGGCACATGGAGTACGTGCACCAGCGCGGCACTTTCGATGACATGCCGCTGGCGCAGATCGTGGCGGACTTCGAGCGGGTCTATCCGGCGTGGGGGCCGCAGTTGACGGCGATGCGCGACGTCAGCTTCCTGGCCGAGGTGGAACGGGAGAAGCAATGAACCCCGAACCCGGTGAGCTGCCCTCGGGCTTTCAAGCGCTGTCGATCGGCGGCGACTTCATCGGCATCAACGGGCCGTTGTACCTGCGCCGTGCCGGCGATCGCGTGCAGCTCGGGTTTCGCGTCGAGAAGCGCCATACGAATCCGTTGGGCATTTGCCATGGCGGCATGATGGCGAGCTTCTGCGACATGTTGTTGCCCTTCTGCGCCCACCGCCAGAGTGCGGAGGTACGCGACCGTTTTCTGCCGACCATCAGCCTGCAGGTCGACTACCTCGCGCCCGCGCCGCTCGGTGCCTGGGTCCAGGGCGAGGCCGACGTGCTTCGGGTGACCGGGTCGCTGGTGTTTGCACAAGGGTTGGTCGCGGTCGACGGGGTGACCGCTGCGCGCGTCAGCGGCATTCTGAAGATCGGCCAGCCGTTCGTCCGCAGCCCGCAGACCCTGGCATAGCGTTCAGGGCTGCCGGTGCTGGTTCAGCCGGGCCAGCTTTGCGGCGTAGAGGTCGTGATCGCTGCGTGTGGTGCTGTTCTCCATCGCCAGCTTCAGATGCTGGCGCGCCACGTCGATCTCACCGAGGTTGAGGCTGGCCACGCCGAGCCAGAAATGGAATTCGGGCAGGTAGTCGGCACGTTCCACTTCCTTGGCGAACAGGTCTCGCGCGGCCTTGAAGTCACCCTGCTGCAATGCGGCCTGGCCGAGGTGGAAGAAATGGAACGGCGGGTGTGGCTCGAGCTGGGCAAGCCTGCGCATCACGGTCTGGGCTTCCTCTACTTGCCCAGACAACGTCAGCGTCTGCGCAAGGTTGGACATCGCGCGCGTATTGCCGGGCTCGCGCTCGAGCACAAGATTGAATGTCTGCACCGCCTGCGGCAGGTTGCCATGGCGCTGGTAGATCACACCCAGCGTGTTGTAGGCAGTCATGAATGTGGGGCTGCGCAACACGGCTTCGCGGGCCCACCAGTACGCATCGTCCAGTCGGCCTTGCACCAGCGTCTCGGCGGCGCGGTTGTTCAGATACATCGCGACTACGGTCTCCTCGGCGATGCGGTGGGTGCGCATGCCGCGCGTCTCCGTGGGCGGCAGGAAGTCCACTGTCAGTCGGCCGGTGGTTTCTATCGAGCCCGCATCGACGAATCGCCGGCCCAGGGTCAGGTTGACGTGTCCGCTAATGATGTACAGGCTGCCGCTGCGGCTCCAGGTCTCGCTGGTGTAGGCGCTCTGGTATTCGACCTGCAGCCCCAGTTCCTTGGCGAACGCGGCGGTCATCAGCACCAGCGACAGGCAGTTCCCGGCCCGGGCGGCGAAGGCTTCGGCGGCGTTGCGCGTCATCGAGGCGTCGTACTCGAGTCGCAGTTCGCCGCGCGTGTAGAGCGCATCGATCAGGCCGCGTGGGCGTCCTTTGGTGCGCATCGGACCTGCGGCTGCGGTGCGCAGGTATTCGCGCATCTCGTCGCTGAGCGCGAACACCTTGTCAGCCGAGATGCGCTGCGCCGCCGGCGTGAACAGTTCATCGTGAAGTACGGCCCGCGCATCGGGCGCCTGCGGCGCGGTTGCGCAGGCTGCGAGAGCAATGATCAACAGCAGCGAAATCACCCACTTCACGGCTGACCCCAGCGTCGGGCATTGGCGATTCGCCCGGTTCGAGGCAACTGTACGCCAACGTCGCGCTGGTAGCCAACCGAGTGAGGTACGGCGCATGGTGCATCGCCGTTGCGCAATCGCTGCCGGTCGGCTGCGCGCGGCGGTCGGACGGCTGCGCTGAATAGAATCGGCCCTGATTCTGATCGGCGGGCCTGCATGCTTCAGCTCGACAATCCGCGCAGTCGGCGCATTGGCATCGGGCTCGTCACAGGCGCCACGATGTGTTTCGCGGTGCTCGACGCCTGCGCCAAGTGGCTGGTGCAGTCGCTACCGGTGTTCGAGGTGGTGTGGCTGCGCTTCCTGACCCACGCGGCATTGATGTCGCTGCTGCTCGCGCCGGTGTATCGTTGGGAGCTCGTGCGCGTACACAGCGCGCGCCTCCAGTTGCTGCGCGCGCTGATGCTCGGCAGCATGACGGCGCTGAACTTCTGGGCCTTGCAATACCTCCAGCTGGCCGAAACCGGGTCGATCCAGTTCTCGGTGCCGTTGATGATTGCGTTGTTCAGCGCCTGGTGGCTGCGCGAGCGCCTCGATTGGACCCGCTGGCTGGCGATCGTGGTCGGGTTCGTCGGCGTGCTGCTGATCATCCGGCCGGGTATGCAGGGGTTTCACCCGGCGATCCTGTTGTCGGTGTTGAATGCGCTTCTGTACGCGATCTTCAACATGCTGACGCGACGCATGGCGGCAACCGAATCGCCAGCCTCGATGCAGTTGATGTCGGCGATCGGCGCGACGGTGCTGTTGATGCCGTTTGCTTTGGCGAAGTGGCAGGCGCCTGCCGATTCGGCAACCTGGGCAGTGATCGGCCTGTGCGGACTGTGCGGCGGATTGGGTCACTACTTCGTCGCCAAGGCGCATCGCTATGCGACGGCGGCCGTCCTCGGGCCGTTTCTCTACCAGCAGATCATCTATATGGCGCTGTGGGGCTGGCTGATCTTCGCCCAGGTTCCCGACGCCTTCGTCATGGCCGGCGCGGGTGTCGTGGTGGCGAGCGGCCTGTACCTGCTCTGGATGGAGATGCGGCGCTAGGGTGTGTCGGCACCCAGGTCATTCGACCTGGACGGTCAGTACGACACGGCGGTTCTGCGCGCGCCCGGCCGGCGTGGCGTTGTCGGCGATCGGCCGGCTCGGTCCGAAGGCCTTGCGCTCGACCGCCTGGTCAGGCCAGCCGTCCCGGACCAGGTGCTGCGCCACCGATTCGGCACGGCGCATCGACAGCACGGTGTTGTATCGGATCGTGCCCACGTTGTCGGTGTGGCCTTCCACGGTGACCGCGCCGATGCCGATGGTCCTGAGTGCTCGCGATACATCGCCAAGGGCTGCACGTCCGGCTTCAGAGACGGTGTCGACATCGGTGTCGAACAGCAGCTTGACGCCCAGGCTCAGCTCCCAGTTGTCGTTGGTCTGCACGAACCCCAGGTTCTTGAGCTCGACGAGCTTCTTGTCCTTGACGTCAACCGCCGGCGGCGCCTGCGGCGTCTGGCAGCCGATCAGCCCGATGCAGGCCATGATGGCGAGCAGCCTCGCGTAGCGGATCGTTCTCGAATGCAGCGTCATTGGACTCTCCACCTATCAGGACATCGCCGCGCGCACTGTGCCGTCGATGTTGAGGTCGAACACTTCATGCCGGCCCGACTGTCGGGTCTTGGCGCGGTACATGGCCACATCAGCGGCCGCCAGCAGTTGCTCCACATCGGTGCCATGGTCGGGGAAGATGGCCACGCCGATGCTGGCGCTGGACTCGATGCTGCCGAACGCGGCGCTTTCGACCGGCATCCGGATCGCAGCGGCGATCCGACTGGCGACCACGCTGGCCGCCTCGATGCTCTCGATCGGGGCCAGCAGCACGGCGAATTCGTCGCCGCCCATCCGCGCCACGATGCCGCCTTCGCGAATCAACGACCCGATCCGCCGCGCGATCTCGACCAGCAGCTCGTCGCCGGCCGCATGCCCCAGGCTGTCGTTGACCGCCTTGAAGTTGTCGCTGTCGACATACAGCACGGCGATCTTGTCGGAGCGGCCGTGGTGCGCGCGCAGTGCGCGCGACGCCTCGTGCATGAACCGGGCTCGGTTGGGCAATCCGGTCAATGCATCGTGGAAGGCCAGAAATGACAACGATGCGTTGGCGCTCTTCAGCGTGTCGTGCTTGGCCACCAGCTCGGCCTCGCGGCTCTCGATCTCCGACAGCAACGCGTTGAAGTCCTCGCCGAGTCCGTGGATCTCCTTGACGACGGCGGGCGGTGCGCGCAGATTGAACGCGCGCGCGTTGCGCGCCGTGCGCGTCAGCGTGGCGAGATTGTCGAGCGGCGTCACGATGTCGCGTTCAATGTCCTTTGACAGCCGCGAGACCCACCAGGCGATCAGCACCGTACAGAAGACAACGGCCGCAAACGCCTCGAGCAGGAACAACACGTAGACGCCCCCGTTTCCGCGAACGCTCACCTGCCCATAGGGGGTGCCCTGGTAGGTGATCGGACTGCCCGCCTGCATCGGGAAGAGCAGCGATCCAACATGGGCCATCCCTTCATCGATCACGCTCCCCGAGTCGCGCAGGTAGGCGGCCAGCTGCGTTCGGTTCTGGCGCGTCATCGCAGCGGAGAGCAAGCCCTCCCGGGTCGCGATCATGGTCAGCACGTCCTGGGCCGCTGCCGCATCGTCGAACACCGCTGCCGCTTCGGCCGAATAGGCGATTGAACGTGCCACCAGCGTGAGGTTGTGGTCGACATAGGTACGAAGCGTCAGGAACGACAGCAGCGTCAGCGCCAGGCCGGCCGCAGTCACCGCGGTCAGCCCGAGGTGCACGTGCGCGCGGCGCAGCGCTTGAAGCAGGGAAGGGTGGTGCGCGCTCACGATCCGCTCGCAGGGGGTTGGCGCGCGATCCGCAGCACCAGAGGGTTCACGCGCAGACCGCTGCGCGCTATGGCATCGAGGTTGGCCTGGAACTTGACCGACACGGTGGTCTGCTCCAGGCAAAACATGCCGCCGTCTGAGCAGAATTCTGCGTTCTCACCCAGCATCAGGACGGGGCGACCGATCGAGCGCTGCAGCACGTCGCGGCTCACGCCGATGTCGACGCGGCCGATGAAGATCGCGTCGCATTCCTTCGACGCCTCGGCTGCGCTGCTGGTCGCGCGCACCGACACGCTGCGTTGCGCGGAACCCAATTCGACGCTGCGCAGCAGGTCGTCGACGCTGCGGCCTTGGCCCATCGTGCACAGCCGGATCGATGGGCTTTCGGTGGGCCATCGCGTGTAGGCCACGATGCCCGCAACCACCGTGACCAGCGCGCCGCGATCGGCGCTAGCCGCGGCCGGTGCCTGCGGCCCCTCGACGGGGGGACTGTCCGCGGCGCCGCCGCGGGCCGCAAAGGCCAGGACGCAGAGTAGGCCGCCGACCCATCGGTGGCAACGCGGCGTTGCGTGTTGGCGATCCGCACGGCCGCCAGAAACCAAAGTGGTCTCTGTCGTTGATTGGCAACTGCCTGGCCTGCGGATCATCGAGCGTTGTGTGTTGACGCCGCCCGGTCGACGGATGCAAACCGAATCGATAGGTCTGCAAGCATGCCCGGGCGGCGATTCAGCGAAGTATCCGGGCAACGCAGGCAGCGTTGACAGGTCGCCACGGAGCAAGATCGTGGTCCCGTGTCACAGTTCTCGCGGGGTGCCGGGCACGGTGAGGTGCGCGCGCAGCGTCATCGGTGTTGGCCGTGCAGTCTTCGATGCATTGGGCAGCGCACACAGGCCGCCCGGACCGGGTGCAACGCCCGCGCGGTGCTGCCGCTAAAGTCGCGCCAGCAGGCGCTGAACAGCGCGATGGGGACAAGATGAAGCCGACCGTGGTCTTCGCAGGGCAGACCGAGGCGCCGCAGGCGTTCTTCGAGCGTTACCAGCGCGCGGCCGGTGCGCTGAGGCAACTGGGCGTGGGCGAGGGCGATGTGGTGGCGCTCCTGACGCGCAATGGCCCGGCGATGCTCGAACTGATGCTGGCGACACGCTGGATTGGTGCCCACTGGTGTCCGATCAACTGGCACTTCAAGGTCGAAGAGGTGCGCTACATCCTCGAGGACAGCCGGGCCAGGCTGCTGATCGCCGACGCGGACCTGCTGGGTGCGCTGGACGCGCCGGTACACGAGCAGTTACCGACCTTCGTCGTACCGCGCGAGGACGTGGCGGGCGTCGACGCAACGACACCCCCGATCGGCGTCGCATCGTGGCCCGCGTTACGCGACGCAGTCGAATCGGGCGAAGCGGTGGCTGCAGCGCCGCGCGGGGCGATGTTCTACACCTCGGGCACCACGGGGCGGCCCAAGGGAATCCTGCGCAATCCGGCGACGCCCGAACAGGTGGCACGCGGCCTGGGTGTGATGCGTCATGTGCTGGGCTTCGAGCCCGGCATGCGCGCGCTGATCAGCGCGCCGATGTACCACAGCGCGCCGAATTCCTACGTGATCGGCACATCTCTCGAAAGCGGCACGCTGTATATCGAGTCGCGATTCGATGCCGAGGCGACGCTGCGACTGATCGAGCAACACCAGATCAGCCACGCCTACCTCGTGCCGACGATGTATGCGCGGCTACTGGCCCTGCCTGGACATACCAGGCGTCGATATGACCTGAGCTCGATGCGATTCGTGGCGTCGACCGGCTCGCCGTGCCCGCCCGATGTCAAACGCGCCATGATCGACTGGTGGGGGCCGGTGATCCACGAGGCCTACGGCGCCAGCGAACTCGGGTACATGACCCGGCTCGACAGCCACGAGGCGTTGCGCAAGCCGGGGTCTGCCGGTGCGCCGCTGCCGGGCGTGAGTCTGCGCATCCTGGACGAGGACGGCAACGCGTTGCCACAGGGCCAGGCAGGGTTGATCTATGTGAGACAACCCGCGTTCGCCGATTTCAGCTACGTCGCCAACGCGACGGCCCGCGAGCGCATGGAGCGCGACGGCCACATCACGATGGGCGACATCGGTTACCTCGACGACGACGGATACCTGTTCATCGTGGACCGCTCGGCCGACATGGTGATTTCGGGGGGCGTGAACATCTACCCTGCGGAGATCGAATCGGTGTTGCTGATGATGCCCGGCGTCGCCGATTGCGCACTGTTCGGGATTCCGGACCAGGAATTCGGCGAGTCGCTGGCGGCGGCGGTCCAGTGCCACGATGGCTTCGACCTGACCGGCGACGAAGTGCGTGCATTCCTCAAGAATCGCCTGGCCCACTACAAGGTACCCGGCGTGGTGAACTTCCATCGCCAGTTGCCGCGCGAGGACACTGGCAAGATCTTCAAGCGCAAGCTGAGGGAACCCTACTGGCAAGGCGTGCGGCGGCGCATCTGAGTCAAATCATCCGGCGCCGCCTGTCCGCCTGCTGCTGTTCGAGCACCCGCACGGCTTCGATCACGCCGGGCAGGTTGGGATTCACCTTGAGCGCCCGCACGAAGTGCTCCAGCGCGCGATCGGGGTCGCCGAGATTCAGATAGATCTGCCCCATGCCCGACAGCGCGCCGAAGTGGTTGCGGTTGCGCTTGAGCACTTCGTCGCAGTCCTTCAGCGACAACTCGTTGTTGCCGAGCAGGAAATGGATCGTGGCGCGCTTGTTCCACCCTTCCGCGAACGACGGCTTGCGGCGGATGATCGTCGTGAACGTCGCCAGTGCGCGCTGCAGGTCGGCGGCCTCCATCTGCTCGATACCCTGCTCGAAGAGCGCGTCGATCGCGCGGTCGCCCGAGCGTCCCCAGATCTGCCACATCGCCAGGCCGGCCAGCTCGCGCACCTGCTCGTCGTCGTCGCTCAGGCGCGGCACCAGGCGATCGGCGTCGGCCATCTTGCCGATATCGGCCAGTCGCGCGATCCCGGCCGCGCGATCGGCGGGCGTCGGTTGCTCCAGGGCCTTGATGGCCTGCGCGTACGTCAGCTCAGGCTGAGCTGACGCGAATCCCGGCCCTGCCAGCAGGGCCCATCCGAGAGCGGTCGTGAGGGTCTTGCGCAGCCACCGCATGTCGTACTCCCGCAGGCGCCCGACAACATGGGCGCACCCAGACTGCACTGTAGCTCGACGCCGCGTGCCGTGCCTGCGGTTGCGCGCGAACGCTGTCGCCGTACGCGCGGGTCGGCGCGAGGCCACCCGCGCCGGGTCAGTGGGTGCGGCGGTGCGTCGGCGCCGGGCCGCGCCGTTCGATGTGGCGGAACGTGATGCGTCCCTTGCTCAGGTCGTACGGCGACAGTTCCAGCGACACGGCGTCGCCCGCCAGGATCCGGATGTGGTGCTTGCGCATCCGGCCCGACGTGTAGGCCACCAGCTGATGGCCGTTTTCGAGGGTCACCCGAAACCGCGAGTCGGGCAGCACTTCGGTGACGGTGCCCTGCATTTCGATCAGTTCTTCTTTGGCCAAGGTGTGGTCTTCCTGAGGTGAGAGTCGATGGGGTTGAGCGTTTCGGCCATTCAGCACCGAGCGGGGTCGCGCGCCCAGGAGAGTCCTTCGGAGGTCGCGAAATGCGCGGCGTCGGCCGCGCTGTCGAAGGTCGGCACGAAGCGCAGGACGCGGTCGTGGGTGGCCTGGCCGCGGCCCGAGCGAATCGAAACCGAGGCGGTGTAGCGGCCGTTGTCGAGCTGCCGTGTGAGAGGGGAGATCAGGAATCGTCCCAGTGATATGTTGTGATGCATGCTTGTCAAGTAAGGGCGGGCAGGGCTTGTTTGATCGCCGTTGTCCCGTCGAGGTCGTCTGATGTGACCGGCGCGCGGCGCGCGCGGTCATGGAGCCCGGCCACCCGATGGCGACGGGTGGACTGAAGGGCCTGTTGGCAGAGCCGTGTCAGGGCGGCTGCGGGCTGCGATGAAGAGGCTGCGCCCCAGAATCCGATGCCGGCACTTCGTGGCCTGCAACAGCAGCAGAGATTCGTGATCGGGTCGCGCAGTGCTTGGTGGACCAAGCGCGCCGGGCGCTACGCAGCTGTCACTACAGCGGAGCCTCCCGTCGATGCCACAGTGTACTCGACAAACACGGTCGGCTATTGCGCAGCTTTCTGAAAACCGAGCAGCCGGCCTCGATAGGCGGCAACGCCGTTGGCGGCCGGTGCCTCGATGCGCGTCTCGGTGAGCCTGAAGCCGCGCCGCGCCATCTGGCGCACGAACGCGGCGCGGTTGCCGCGGTTGGTGTCGATGATCCAGACCTGTGCCCGCGCTTTGACATGGCGCTCGATGAAGCGCGCCAGTGCCGCGCTGTCGTCGCGCTCGTAAAGCAGGTCGCTGCCGACGATCAGATCGAAGCGCCCCTCGACGCGCTGCGGGCCGCCGGCGGGCGCAGCGGCCGTTTCATCGGGCTGCCATTGCCCATGCCGGTAGGGCAATGCCGGCAGGTCGTTCAAGCGCAGGTTCTCGTCGAGGAAGCTGGCGGCCATCGGATGGCAGTCGCTGGCCGTGATGTCTGCGCCACGACGATGGCTCACCAGGCTGGCGAGCGCAAGCCCGCAGCCGATCTCGAGGATGCGCTCGCCAGCGCGCACCGGCCGTGCCGCCATCCGGGCGGCCAGGTGCCGCGCGGACGGCCACAGCAGTCCGAACATCGGCCACGCGGCCGAAGAGATTCCCAGGCTCGACGCGGCATCGAGCGGATCGCAGTACTGCCGGCGATCCAGCAGCGAGCGGATGTGAAGATGGGCCGCGCCGGTGATGGCGATCTGTTCGTGTTTGACCTGGTAGCCCGGCATGCGTCTGGTTCTCTTCAGTGGGTGGCGACGCCGCCCGGCACGGGCTGGGGCGAAGGGTCAATCGGGGATCACGGCGGTGGCTTCGATCTCGACCTTGGCACGGTCTTCGAGCAATGCGCGGACCTCGACGGCCGTCATCGCGGCGTTGTAGGCGCCGATGATCTCGCGGAACGCGGCACCGACTTCGCGGATGGCCGCGAGATATTCGCGCTTGTCGGTCACATACCACGTCATTCGGACGATGTGTTCCGGCTTTGCGCCCGCCTCGCGCAGCACCGCGGCGACGTTCTGCAGCGCCTGGCGTGCCTGCGCGGCGAAGTCGTCGCCCGGAAACACGCCCTGGGCGTCCCAGCCGATCATGCCGGCGATGAAGAGCATGCGGCCGCTCGCGACCACGCCGTTCGAATAGCCCTTGGGTCGCGTCCAGCCGGCGGGGAGGATCACTTGCATGTCGGTACTCCTTGATGCGCGTTGCGTTCGATTGCGAGCGACGGTGTGACCGTCACACCCGGTGGTCCTTGAGCAGTTCGCGCGCGATGATCAGCTGCTGCACCTCGGTCGCCCCCTCGTAGATGCGCAGCGCGCGGATGTCGCGGTACAGGCGCTCCACGGGATGCTCGCTCACCACGCCGAGCCCGCCCCACAGCTGCACCGCCGCGTCGATGACATGTTGCGCGCCCTCGGTGGCCACCATCTTGGCCATGGCCGCTTCGCGCGTGACGTTGCGCCCCTGGTCGCGCTGCCACGCGGCGCGGTAGGTGAGCAGGGCGGCGCTGTCGATCGTCGTGGCCATCTGCGCCAGCTTGGCCTGGGTGAGCTGGAAGTCGGCCAGCCTCTGGTTGAACATCTTGCGCGTGGTGGCACGGTGCAGCGCCTCGTCGAGCGCCCGGCGCCCGAAGCCGAGCGCGGCTGCAGCCACCGACGTGCGGAACACATCGAGCGTGCGCATCGCGATCTTGAAGCCCTCGCCGGGTTCGCCGATGCGCTGGCCGGCCGGGACGCGGCAGCCGTTGAAACGGATCCGTGCCATCGGGTGTGGGGCCATCAGGTCGATGCGCGCAGCGATCTCGAAGCCGGGGCTGCCGGCCTCGACGATGAACGCCGAGATGCCGCGCGAGCCGCGGCTCTGCACCCCGGCCGCGTCGCCGTCGCCGGTGCGTGCGAACACGACGTAGACATCGGCGATGCCGCCGTTGGAAATCCAGGTCTTCTCGCCGTCGAGCAGGTAGCCGTCGCCGTCAACACGCGCCGTGCAGGCCAGTGCCGCGACGTCGGATCCGGCCTCGGGCTCCGAGAGGGCGAACGCCATGATCGCCTCGCCGCGCGCGACGCGCGGCAGATATCGCTGTTTCTGCGGCAGCGTGCCGGCCAGGCTGATCGCTCCCGAGCCGAGCCCCTGCATCGCGAAGGCAAAGTCGGCCAGCCCGGCATGTCGCGCCAGCGTTTCGCGGATCAGGCAGATCGCTCGCGTGTCGATGGCGTCGGCCGCACCGCCGTAGGCCGTACCGCCCACGGCATGGCGCAGCCAGCCACCGGCGCCGAGCGCGAGCACCAGCGAGCGGCAGATCGCATCGGCGTCCGGCCCGTGGGCATGCGCGAGGTGCTCGCGGGCCCAGGCGTCGAGCTCGCGCGCCAGCGCGCGATGGCGTTCCTCGAAGAACGGCCAGTCGAGAAATCCAAAATCGCTCATCGATGAACTCCTGTCGCTGGCGTGCGGACCGCGGCCATCTGCACGCGCAGGCGTCCCAGCAGTTCGTACAGCGATTGCTTGTGGTTGGTGTCGACTCCGGCGAAGAGTTCGATCACCCATTGCTCGTGCTCGCGTGCAATGCGCGCGAAGGCCTTGTGCCCTGCGGGCGTCATGCGCAAGAGCACCGAGCGCCGATCCTCGGCGTCGGTCTCGCGCACGACCAGGCCGTCGCGCGCCAGCTCGTCGGTGAGCGCGGTGACGTTGCCGCCGGTGACCATCAGGTAGCGCGACAACGTGCTCATGCGCAGGCCGTCGGGGTGGCGGTGCAGTTGCGCCAGGTAGTCGAAACGCGCCAGCGAGATGCCGAAGCGCTCGCGCAGACGACTGCGCACCTCGATCTCCACCTGCGTGCTGCAGGCCAGCAGCCGCAGCCAGAGCTTCAACGACAGGTGGTCGTCGTTCTCCGCGCGCGCCTCCAGCCCGATGGCGTCCTCGTCGAGCAGGTGGGTCAGCGCGAAGCGCCTCGAGTGCCGGCTCATCAGGACGCTGCCCGCACGCTTGTCTGCGCCGCGCGCTCGCGCTGGAAGTTGGCTTCCATCTGCGGCTTCGCGGCGCGGTACTGCCTGGGCCAATCGAGCGCTGTGAAGCCGATCCTGGCTGCCTCGGTCAGCGTCCAGGCCGGGTTGGCGAGGTGCGGCCGCGCGATGGCACACAGGTCGGCGCGGCCGGCAGCGATGATGCTGTTCACGTGGTCGGCCTCGGAGATCGCGCCGACGGCGATCGTGGCGATGCCCGCCTCATTGCGGATGCGGTCGGCGAACGGCGTCTGGTACATGCGGCCGTAGGTCGGCTTCTGGTGCGCGCTGACCTGGCCCGACGAACAATCGATCATGTCGGCGCCCGCGGCCTTGAACGCGCGCGCGATCTGCACCGCGTCGGCCGGCGTGATGCCACCGTCGACCCAGTCGTGCGCCGAGATGCGCACCGAAATCGGCAGGTGCTGCGGCCATGCCGCGCGTACCGCCTCGAACACCTGCAGCGGATAGCGCAGCCGATTGGTCAGCGTGCCGCCGTACTCGTCGGTGCGCCGATTGGTCAGCGGCGAGATGAAGCTCGACAGCAGGTAGCCGTGCGCGCAGTGCAGCTCCAGCCAGTCGAATCTGGCCTGCGCCGCATGGCGCGTTGCGCGCACGAAGTCGGCGCTGACGCGGTCCATGTCGGCGCGGTTCATGGCCCTGGGGACCGCGCCGCCCTCGTCGAGGTAGGGCACCGCCGAGGCGGCAATCAGCGGCCAGTTGCCGGCATCCAGCGGCTGGTCGGCGCCCGCGCCATCCCACGGCGCACAGGTGGAACCCTTCGCGCCGGCGTGGCCAATCTGCATCGCGATCTTGGCGTCGGAGTTGGCGTGCACCCAGTCGACGATGCGCTTCCAGGCGGCCGCCTGCGCGTCGTTGTACAGACCCGGGCAGCCCGGCGTGATGCGCGCGTCGGCGCTCGGGCAGCTCATCTCGGCCACCACCATGCCCGCGCCGCCCATCGCCCGCGCACCCAGGTGCACCAGGTGGTAGTCGCCCGGCACGCCGTCGACCGCCGAGTACTGCGCCATCGGCGAGACGACGACGCGGTTCTTCAGCGTCACCGAACGCACCGTGTAGGGCGTGAACATCGGCGGCACGGCGGCCGGCGTTCGCATGCCGGCGCGGGCATCGAACCAGTGCTCGAAGCCGTCGAGCCAGCCCTTGTCGCGCAAGCGCAGGTTCTCGTGGCTGATGCGCTGGCTGCGCGTCAGCATCGAGTACATGAACTGCTCGGGCTCGAGCTGGTCGCAGTAGCGCTCGCCGCAGACCTCGAACCACTCCATCGCGTTCCAGGCGGCGTTCTGCAGCCGGATCACGTCGATCGCGCGCGCCTCCTGGTAGCGCGCCAGCACCTCGGGCAGCCGATCCGGCGTGTCGCCTAGCCGCTTAAACTGCGCGACCAGCTCGATCGCGTCTTCCAGCGCCAGCTTGGTGCCCGAGCCGATCGCGAAGTGCGCCGTGTGCACGGCGTCGCCCATCAGCACCACATGGCTGCGGCCGTTGAAGTGCGACCACTGCTCGCACTTCACGCGCTGGAAGTTCAGCCACGCCGAGCCGCGCAGGTGGCGCGCGTTGGTCATCAACTTCTCGCCGCGCAGGTTGCCCGCGAACAAGCGCTCGCAAAAGGCGATCGACTGGCCCTGGTCGGCCAGATCGAGGGCATGCGCCTTCCAGACATGCTCGGGGCATTCGACGATGAAGGTGCTCGTCGTGTCGTCGAACTTGTAGATATGCGCCTGGAACCAGCCATGCTCGGTCTTCTCGAACAAGAACGTGAACGCGTCGTAGATCTTGTTCGTGCCGAGCCAGATGAAGCGGTTGGGCCGTGTCGCGATGTCCGGCTTGAACACCGCGGCGTGCTGCTGGCGGATGCGCGAGTTGATGCCGTCGCTGGCGATCACCAAGTCGGCGTCGGGGTAGTCGGCGTCGGAGTCGGCCTCGGTCTCGAACACCAGCCTCACGCCGAGCTGCTCGCAGCGCGCCTGCAGGATGTTGAGCAGCTTCTTGCGCCCGATGCCGACGAAGCCGTGCCCGCCCGAACGGATCACCCGGCCCTTGAAGTGCAGCTCGATGTCGTCCCAGTGGTTGAACGCCTGCTGGATCGATTCGGCGGTGTCGGGGTCCCAGGCGCGCATGTTGTCCATCGTCGCGTCCGAGAACACCACGCCCCAGCCGAAGGTGTCGTAGGGGCGGTTGCGCTCGACCACCGTGATGTTGTGCAGCGGCGAGAGCCGCTTCATCAGCAGCGCGAAATACAGGCCGGCGGGGCCGCCGCCGATGCAGACGATCTTCACGGTGCGAACTCCAGGCCCGGTCGCGGGGGTGGGCGAAATATAGTTTATAAGTGAACTATGAGCCTGTAAACGGACTTGAACGGACGGCTCGTCGCAGTAACGCTTTCAGCGCGAGCCACGCGACAGCCGGGCCTTCGACGGCGTAGGCAACCGACCTCCGGGTCGATCGGTCGGCGGTGCCTGTCGGCGACCGATGGCTGCTGCTGTCGGGTGCGGGTGTGGCGTGGCGTTCGAAGCAACTGTCCGACTGCCGCGGCGTTGTGTTCGCTGCCGAAGCGGCGCCGAGCCGTCCGGCTTGCGACACAGGCAACGCATGTTCGTCCGTTCCGGAACTGGCCGGCCATTGAGCGGCATCGGCACGCCTCGGACGCCCATGCTCGGACGGCACCGGAATCAGAAGACCCGCGGCGATGGCTGCTCCAGGGCTCCGCAACACGCATGGACTGTGCGGGTCGGCCATGGACAGTCGAATGACGAGGAAGGATCGAAAACGCCCCGGAGAACCAGAGCGGGCGCGGGTTTCGTTCGACCAGGAAACGCGGGTTCCTGCACAGGTTCCTGCATCGCCAGGTCGGTCGGCGGGTCTCTCGTCAGTCGGCGCGGTCGAGCTTGTCCAGGAGTGCCAACGCGCGTTTGGGATTGCCGCGCGCGGATCGGGTCTCGAAGCGCACCCTCGCATCGTAGTT
>Ga0209253_10000070_pt1 | contig 66654 bp, 60 predicted proteins | sample FrelakmetBRP12BR_FD_187145 | JGI IMG/M metagenome (GOLD analysis project Ga0209253, IMG submission 187145) | Freshwater lake sediment microbial communities from the University of Notre Dame, USA, for methane emissions studies - BRP12 BR (SPAdes)... | ecosystem: Environmental > Aquatic >...
AGGGCGGCTGCCATGCTGAAAGCCAGCAGCACCGCGAAGAAAGGTTTACTTTTCATTTTTCCTCCTGAATCCGAAATTCGGTCGTCCCCGATCTATTGGTTAAGTTCCGAGGAGCTGGATAATATGAGTATACAACATTCAGAGGGAATATGTATAAAAGAAGGCTTTGCCTTTCAAGCTCCAGCAGCCGCCTGGTTCACCACAGGCCGGGGAACAGGCGAAAGCAGGTGCGTGTTGCATACTCGGGATAGCCGGACAGTTCAGCCAGCAGGGTGCGGTCCTCCAGCGCTGTGCGCAGGATGATCAGGAGCAGGTAGAGTGCGAAACATGCCAGCCCGTAGAGCGAATCGAGCAGGCCGACTGCCCCAAGCAAGGAGATCGTCATGCCCAGGTAGCCTGGGTGGCGGATGAAACGGTAGGGTCCAGCCGTGACAGCGACATGGCCGCGCTCGCTCTGGATTCGAACCACTTGGGAGAAGAATTTGTTGGAATACATAGCCCACAGGACCAAACCATAGCCAGCCAGGAAGAGCAGCCCGCCGGGGAGACGCAACCAGAATGGCAAGGGCGGGGTCCAGCTCCAGCGCTGGTCAAGCCCACTGATTACCAGCGTCCCGAGCGAAGGGATGATCATCAGCTGGGTGAGCCAGTAATCCCAGCGTTTGCCGCCCCTGGCGCCTTTGCTACGTTCCTCGATCACCTCTCTGCGATTGGGAATCAAAATGAAAGAGGCCCCCACCAACATGAGCACGTACAGGCCGATATACCACCAACCGGCCAGCCAACGCCAGGTCCCGGCGCTGACGAAGAGCAAGGAGGCCTGCAAGAAAACCAGCACAAGCAGTTGAAGTATACGCAGCAAAATTGGGGACATGCCAGGCTCCTTTTGATTATTATAAAATATATTCTGAAAATCACAAAATGACGTGTTTAATTATAGGAACAATTTTCGGATTTTTCTACTACCCCGCTAAAATCCAGCTCATTGCGCAATACCCGCGCCAAAACGCCCCTTTCCCTCCCCACCTGGTTTTTGTTTCGCATTGATTGGGCCTGATGAACCCACGCAAACCGAATATCGGGCTTTTTCCCCCAAGCAAGGCGGGAGAACATGCCCGGCCTCAGGCGAGGCCGGGCATGCGGCTCGAACCCTTTTCCGATCCTACTTGCGAGGATTCCGCAGGAAGGTCGGGATGTCCAGGTCGTCGGTGTTGAAGATCCTGGGCTGGAACTCGACGCTTTGTTCCTTGGCGGCGGCCACGCTGACGGTCTCAGGCTGGCGGGTGATCAGTCTCCCGTCGAGGGTGCGTGCGACCGGGCGGGGCGTGATGCGGCGCGGCATGCCGGAGTGTTCGAATCCGGTGGCGATGACGGTGACGTGGATCTCGTCGGACATGTTCGGATCGATCACGGCGCCGAAGATCATGTTCACATCCGGGTGCGAGGTTTCGCGGATCAGGGCGGCAGCCTGGTTGACCTCGAAGAGGGTCAGGTTCGGGCCTCCGGTGACGTTGAAGAGTACGCCCTTAGCGCCATCGATGGTTATGTCGAGCAGCTGGCTCGAGATGGCCTGTTCGGCGGCCAGGCGGGCGCGATCCTCGCCGGAAGCCTTGCCGACTGCCATGAGGGCGGCGCCGCCTTCGGCCATGATGGCGCGCACATCTGCGAAGTCCAGGTTGATCAGGCCGGGCACGGTGATGAGCTCGGAGATGCCCTGGATGCCCTGGCGCAGGACCTCGTCAGCCAATTTGAACGAGTCGTTCAGGCTGGCACGCTTGTCCATGATCTGCAGCAGGCGGTCATTCGGGATGACGATGAGGGTGTCGGCATGATCCTTGAGGTTGGTCATGCCCGCCTCGCAGGACTGCATGCGCTTGTTGCCCTCGAAGGTGAATGGGCGGGTGACCACGCCAATGGTCAAGGCGCCGTTTTCCTTGGAGATTTGCGCCACGATGGGGGCTGCACCGGTGCCGGTGCCGCCGCCCAGGCCGGCTGTGACGAAGACCATGTCGGCGCCTTTCAGCACATTGTATAGGTCTTCGGCGGATTCCTCGGCCGACTTGCGCCCGATCTCCGGGTCACCACCAGCTCCCAGGCCGCGCGCCAGCTTGTTGCCGATGCGGACCCGGGTGTTGGCTTTGGAGAGCATCAAAGCCTGGGCGTCTGTGTTGATGGCTACGAATTCCACGCCCTGGATGCCTTCCTCGATCATCCGGTTGACGGCGTTGCAGCCACCTCCGCCCACGCCAACCACTTTGATGCGGGCGAATGCTTCGGATTGCGTTTTCTTTGTGTCCATGATAAGCCTCCTATGCGGATAAAAAAGGGTTCGATGTTTCTCGATATTGAATCGACTGATTTGCCTGGATTATGGTAACAAGCGCTTGATCCAGTCCTTGATTGGACCGAGGTTGATCGGAATCTCTTTGCGGGTTAGATGTCGCCCGCCCAGGCGGCTGGGCGACAGGTCTTCTGAGGTGAAAGCGGCGGCCCAGTCCAGCAGGCCAAAACCGGTGGAATAAGCGGGACTTTTCAACTGGTCCACCAAGCCGACCAGTTTCTCGGGCCCGGCTGTCCGGACGGGAATACCGAGCACCTGGCTGGCGAGCTGGCGGATACCGGGCAGCAGGCTGGTACCGCCTGTCAGGACCAGGCCGGCCGGCAGCAGGCCGTCATAACCGGAGCGTTTTATCTCCTGCAGCGTCAGCGTAAAGATCTCCTCAACCCTGGCCTCGATGATGTGCGCCAGGTCCTGTCGGCTGATCTTGATCGGGGCATCTTCGCCATACGTCCGGACGGTCAGGTATTCTTCGGCGCCCACGCCGGATTTCACGGCATAACCGTGCTTTTTCTTGATCTCCTCGGCCGTGGCTAACGGCAAGCGCAGTCCGGTGGCAATATCATTGGTGATATGGTTGCCGCCGACCGCCAGCACCATGGTATGCCAAACGTGACCATCCACGTAGATTGCCAGGTCGGTGGTGCCGCCGCCGATATCGCAGACAGCCACGCCCATCTGGCGTTCCCCATCCGAAAGCACCACATCGCCGGAAGCGAGCGGATTGAGGACAAACTGCAGGACCTCCACGCCAGCTGCGCCGACACACTGCCGCAGGTTTTCTACGGCCGATTGGGCGGCGGTGATGATATGGGCTTCCACTTCGAGACGATAGCCGTGCATGCCGATCGGCATGGTCACGCCGTCCTGACCGTCCACGCTGAAGCCTCTTTGGATGATGTGAACGATCTCGCGGTTGTGTGGGATGGCAACCGCCCGAGCGGCGTCCAGCGCTCGGAAGACGTCGTTCTCATCAATCACCTCGCCCTGGACACCGGCCACACCGCGGCTGTTGATGGAGGAGACATGTGCGCCGGCCAGGCTGACCAGAGCCCCGGTGATCTCCACGCCCGATACCTGCTCGGCTTTCTCGACCGAACGGGTGATGGCCTGCCCGGCTGCTGCCAGGTCCACGATGACGCCCTTCTTGATGCCTTCAGAGGGCTCCACGCCCGATCCCAGGATGCGGATGGTTTCTTCTTCCACCCGGCCCACCAGGGTACAGACTTTGGTTGTGCCTACATCTATTCCAACAACAATCTCGTCCATAGGTTATCCGATCACTTGTAGAATGGAGCATCCAGATCGGCCACGCTGATCAGCGTTGGCTGGATGCCCTGCCGGCTGAATGAATCCGTGATGGCCTGGTAAACATTCTTTTTCATTTCAATATCCTGCGTGTCCTGGCCAAAGAAAACCGACCAGCCGCGCGGGTCCTGCCAGCCCATGCCGTAACTGTGGTCATAGATCATCGGTGCCCCGTCCGGGATTTGAGGAGACAGTGCGATAATTGCCTGCACAAGGGCGGGCGAGATAAAGGGGCGGTCAAGCAAGGATTCCTGCGTATCATCCTGAACTTGAGGCGCAGACGGGTCTCCGCTCACAGCAACCTGGATCAGGCCCTGGATGTCACCGCGCGGGGCAAAGGCAACACCGCTGGGATCGATCCAGGTGGTTTTATCATCCTGGAACCAAGCCAGGACAGGCCCGCGTTCTACCACGCTGACACGGATGTGGTTGGGCAAACTGACCCGCACGCTGACACTTTCGAGATCCGGGAAGGCCGTGCGCAGGTTCTTCTCGATCAGGGAGGGGACGGCTTTGAAGATAGGTTGTCCAGCCATGCCAAGGTTGGGATAAACCTCGGCGGAGTCGAGACGCTGGTTGCCGGTCACTTCTGCAGCCGTTACCGTGAATGTATTGGCAGTCCACAAAGTGTAGAGCAGGATCCCCAGCAGCAAGGTCAAGCCCGCAGAAATCCAGCGCGAGCCCAGTGCGGGAAGATTTATCACCGGAGCGCGCACGGAGGTGCGGCCGAGGTTGAAAGCAAAATCGTAACCCTTCCGGCCGCGCTTCCCAGCCATGCGGCCCATGCTGCCAGTCCTGGTTCCCCGGCTGGAGGCAGGCTTTCTTGCCGGGGCGGGTTGCCTGCCGGAGCTGGGAACGCTAACCGAGCCATCCCGCATCTTGCGCAGGGTAGTCGGAGCAATCGGGCGCGGTTCAACCGGCAGGAAGACGGAAGCGGGGTGATACGCCTGGCGGGAGGTTTGATTTGTCAAACCTTTGCCAGTACCCGTGCCTTTCCTATTAGCAGACGGTTTCGAGCGCTTTTGAGAGGAGCGGCGCTGGCGGATGGAAACGGAGCGGGAGGGTTTTTGTAGAGCGGTCATGAGTTTCTCCGGAAATGGCGTACGGTTCGATCACGGTCGGCCTTGCGTTCGAGAGCCAGGTCGACCAAGCGGTCAACCAGATTGGCGTAAGGCAGCCTGCTGGCTTCCCAAAGTTTGGGATACATGCTGATGCTGGTGAAGCCTGGGATGGTGTTGAGTTCATTGAGGTAGATTGCGAAATTGGATTTCTCGATGAAGAAATCCACCCGGGCCATGCCGGCGCAATCTATGGCCTTGAAGGCCCGTACGGCCATTGTGCGGATCTGATCGGTGACTGCGGCGGGCAAGGGCGCCGGGATGAGCAAGCCGGAGGTGCCATCGATATACTTGGATTCATAGGAATAAAACTCACGGCTGGGCAGCACCTCGCCGGGCACGGAGGCCTGCGGATCGTCGTTGCCGAGCACGGAAACTTCAATCTCCCGACCATCCACGCCACGCTCCACCATGACACGGCGGTCATAGGCGGCGGCTTCCAGCAGGGCCTCGCCCAGGTCGGCGTGGCGATTGCATTTGGTGATACCGACTGAGGAACCCAGGTTGACGGGCTTGATGAACAAGGGATAGGGTGCGACGGCCTCAGCCCGGCGGATGACCTCTTGAATATCCCTTTCGATCTCACTGCGCAGGACGACAATCGATTCAACGGTCGGGATGCCAATGGCACGCATGACTTCCTTGAAAACGCCTTTATCCATGCCAACGGAAGAACCGGTCACGCCCGCACCCACATAAGCTAGGTCGGCCATTTCGAGCAAGCCTTGCAGGGTGCCATCTTCGCCATAAGTGCCGTGCAGGATGGGAAAGACCACGTCCAGTTCTGTGAGTTTTTCGAGTGCCTGCGGGGATTCCGCGGATCGGAAAACGTACAGGCCAGGGCTGGACGGATCAGGCAGGATGGTACATGGGAGCAGATCTCCAGTATCCCCATTTGCCATGGCCTGGTGGGCATCTGGTCCGGTCAGCCAGGCACCCGCGTGGCTGATGCCAACCTGGAAGATCTCGTATTCTTGTGGATCTAGAACGCCGAGCACGGAGCGCGCCGAATCCAGTGAGACTTCATGCTCGCCGGATCGTCCACCAAACAGGACGGCGATCTTTACCTTGCGTCTTGGTGCGGCATTCTTGTTCGTCATTTTCTATTCACTCTTACCACTCACCAATGCATTCCACTTCAAGTTCAAGCTTGATCCCGAATTGCTCCAGAACTGCCTGCTGTGCCAGCGCGATCAGTGCACGCATGTCGGCAGCCTTGGCCTGGCCGGTGTTGATGAAAAAGTTGGCATGCTGCGTGCTAATGGTGGCATTGCCGATGCTTTTTCCTTTCAAACCGGCCGCCTCGAGCAATCGTCCGGCCTTGTCATCCGGAGGGTTTTTGAACATAGAACCCATGCTGGCACCGGGTGGCTGGTTGGTCCGCCGGCGGGCGGAGAATTGCTCCATTTTGGCCTGAATGGCCTGCGGATCGGCGTGTTTCAAAGCCAACTCCGCTGAAAGGAGTACCACCGGAGGATGATCGCGTTTTAGCAGACTGCTGCGATAGCTATATTCCATTTTTTCCACCGGCCAGGTCTGGCGTCCGTGCTGGCGATGGTAAACCTCAACCGTGAGCAAATTCCCGGCGATGTCTCCTCCGAAAGCTCCGGCGTTGCCGTAGAGCGCCCCACCCAGAGATCCCGGAATGGAAGCAGCCCATTCGAAGCCTGCCAGGCCGAGCCGGGCTGCCCTCTGGGCAATATCATTGGGAGTGACACCAGATTCGGCTCGAACGGTGGGACGAGCGGATTGCGAATCGAATTTCACCAGGCGGGCATGGTTGATGATAACGGCACCGCGCACGCCCCGGTCACTTACCAGTACGTTCGAACCGCCCCCCAACAGGATGAAGGGAACTTCCATCTGCCAGAGCTTATGGGCGGCCTGTACCAGTTCATCAGCTTTACGGGCGAAAATCAGCAGGTCGGCTGGGCCGCCGATGCGGGCGGCAGTATAGCCGGAAAGGGGTACGTTCTCCTGCATACGGTCGCCAAAGCAAGTGCGCAATTCAGCCAACCTGGCAGGGCTCACTCTAGCCATTGTGAACCTCGCGTAAACTGGCAAGCAGCGTAGTGCTGATCTGGTCGGCATCTCCTGCCGAGAGTACCAGCAGGACATCACCCGGGCGAAGATGAGTGATCAGGTAATCGCTTACTTCCGGCAGAGCAGGGATGAAATGCGCCCGCCGGGGCATGGCTTCGACCACTGTCCTGGATGAAAAGGTTTGTTTTGACTCACGAGCAGGGTAGACTTCGGTTACGATCACTTCATCAGCATCTTTGAACGAACCGGCAAATTCCTCAAGCAGCATTTGTGTGCGCGAGTAGGTATGCGGCTGCCAGACAGCCCAAATGGGGGAGCGGGGATAGCGGGCGCGGGCGGCTGCCAGGGTGGCCTTAATCTCGGTTGGATGATGCGCATAGTCGTCAATAATAGTTATGCCGTTGGCCTCGCCCCGGACCTCAAAGCGACGCCCACTTCCGGTGAACTGTCCAAGCGCATGGGCAGCCTGCGGGAGTGGTAGATCGAGCAGTTTTGCCACCGTCAGGGCAGCCAGTGCATTGAGAATATTGTGCTTGCCCGGGACCTGCAGTTCAATCTTGACTGGAACGCCCAGGATGGAGGCGCTAAAAGTGAATCCGCCTTTTCCGTTGACCGAATGAGAAGTGGTAAAGATCGCGGTTTTACTCCAGCGACTGGTTGATGGGTCGAGAGAGTATGCAAGATTGGCTTTGCCGATCTTATCCGCGTGCGAGAGCAAGTCAGATGCGCCGGGGTCTTCCGAGCAGGCGATCAGGGTTCCTCCGGAAGAAAGATTTTGGACGAATTCCCTGAAAGCCTCCTGGAGATCATTTAAGGTGGGGTAGGAATCTGGATGGTCATGTTCAATATTTGTGACCACTTCAATGGTGGGATGCAGACCCAGGAACATGCGGTCATATTCGTCGGCTTCGATGATGAAGGCAGTTCCGTGCCCATAATGGGCATTGGTTCCCAGGTTTGCCAGCACACTTCCCACAATGAAGGATGGATCGTGATTTAGCGAGGTCAAAATCCATGCAATCATGGCTGAGGTGGTGGTCTTGCCGTGCGTCCCGGCAATGGCAATGCAAGTTTTTCCTTCCATCAAGCTGGCCAGGAAATCGGCTCGTTTCAGCACCGGGACCCCGGCGGCACGCGCTGCGACCACCTCGGGATTGTCATCCAGGATGGCGGAGGAACGTACCACCAGGTCAACACCTTTGACATTCTCCGGCCGGTGGCCGATCTGGATGGCGACGCCGGCAGACTGCAGATCCCGGGTGAAGGTGGATTCGACGCGATCAGATCCGCTCACCGTGTGTCCCATTTCGAGCAGGACACGGGCGATGGCAGAGAGTCCGGTACCACCGACGCCGATCAGATGGATGCGAGTCATAATTTAGATAAACACCACTAATACAAAAATGAAGGCTATCACTACGGCGAAGTAAATACCCGGTTCACCCAGAACTCGGGGGGGCATGAAAGTGAGCATATTATTGGCAATCTCAGCAAAGGTTCCTTCTGGAGCAGAGATGATTTTCACAAAGGGATATTTGGCTTTCCATAAATAGAACCAGATGGTTCCAGCAATCAGGTATCCATTGAAAGCGCCGATGACGATGCCGAGGATGATGTGCTCCAATTTCTCACGCGTCAACTTGGCTGAAATGCGGGAGATATTAGGTGTTTGATAGCCAAAGAAAACCAGCAGAATCAGGATGATCGTGCGCAGCCAGAAAAGGATCGGACCTTCTTCTGGCAAAAGTTCATTCTTGATAAAGGGAACATACCGTTGCAGAAGGGCTATGAATGCCAGCGCAAGAATGACACTGAAGCTGACCATTATTTCCTTGGCCCAGCCGCGCATCCCGCCAATGATCGCGAACAGGATAACGTACATCCAGAAGACAACAGCCAGACTCATCATTATCTCGTCTCCTTTCCCTTGCCAAGCGCAAGGATTTGACGGCCAATCTCTGCAGCGGCCTCAGGGTGAGACAGGCGCTGCATGGCAGCTCGCATGGAAGCCAGTTTCTGAGGTTGGCTTAGGATTTCCTTGACGATGGATAGGAGGTGACTGGAAAGTTCACCATCTTCGAGAATTACTGCGGCTCCATGCCGAGCCAGATAATTAGCATTAACCTTCTGGTATTGCCAGGCATGCGGGTAAGGCACCAGAATCGCCGGCAGGCCGAAGAGTGGATATTCGCCTAATGTAGAGGCCCCGGCACGCGAAAGTGCCAGGTCGGAGGCGGCCAAAGCGGCCCCCATTTCCTCATGCAGGTAAGGGAAAGCATGGTAGCGAGCAGATTGCGTTTTGGAGAGTTGTTTCATTTTTGTTTCCACTACCGGCCAGTCCAGCTCGCCAGTTATATGGAGAACCTGTGTTAGTTCAACCAGTGCAGAAAGATTTGCCAGTACGGCATTGTTGACCGAACGGGCACCTTTACTCCCGCCGAAGACCAGCAGGACGGGGCTTTCATCAGCCAGGCTCAGGGTCCGGCGGGCAGTCTGGCGAGTCCAACTCTTCAGATCGGAACGCGTTGGGTAGCCGGTCATAATAACGCGCTCGGGGCGTTTGAAATAACGGAAAGAATCCTCTGCCGTAACAGCAATCCTATCGGCAAAGCGGGACAGGGTATTCAGTGCCAGCCCTGGCTCTATATCCGGGATATACAGCAAGCTGGGCACTTGCCAACCTGCCAGCGCCATGGGAACCGCCACATAGCCACCAGTGAAAAACAATACGTCTGGCTTAAACTCACGCAAAATGCGCCGGGAAGCAATAATGCCGCGACTTAACTTCCAGAGGTTGCGCGGCATAGATCGCAGGCCGATGCCATGTACTCCGGCAGCCGGAATGGCTTTAAAGGGGATACCACTTCTCTCAACGAGTCTGGTTTCCATTCCACCTTCTCCGACTACCCAGAGAACTTCGGTCTCACCCTTGATGGCTTGCAGGACGGCTTGGGCGGGATACACTCCGCCGCCGGTCCCGCCGGCGCAAATCAACAGACGCACTATAAGACCTCCGTTCGTTACTCCCAGCCGGGGCTCTTTTCCCGGATTGACGTGAGATACCCAAAAGGATACCAATCGCAGCCATTATACAGATCAGGTTCGATCCGCCAGCGCTGATGAATGGCAGGGCATTCCCTGCAAAAGGCAGCAGGCCTACCATCACAGCCATATTAATTGCAGCTTCAATGACGATCCAGAATGTCAGCCCGGCAGCCATTACGGAACCGAGCGTGTCCGGCGCATTAGCGGAAATTGCCAGGCCGCGCCAAAGCAGAACGCCGTACAATGCGATTAGAACCATGGCACCCAAGAGACCCAGTTCCTCGACCACCACCGCGAAGATACTATCGGTGGCGGCATAGGGCAAACCGATCAATTTTGTAGTGGCATTTCCAATGCCGACTCCGAACAGTTTGCCCTTATAAACTGCATCCAGGGACCACAACACGTGGGAGCTGGATTTCAAAGGGTCTTTCAGCCCGGCCAGATAAGGGCCAAAGCGGGCTTGGCCTGTGCTAGTAAATTTGACCACTATCCAGCCAACTGCTAGTGCGACGATGCAGAACAGGACAATCTGTCTCAGTTCACCACCTACCAGGAAGAACAGCAATCCACCCAGGACGAAAACAGTCACCGCTGCGCTTATATCGGGCTCTGCCAGGATCAAGCCACCGATGACGCCCAGAATGATGCCTAGCGGGACCAATCCCAATTGAGTGTCATGCAAGTATTCTCGCTTGCTATACAACCAGACCGACAAGTAGATAATTATTGCCAGTTTCGCTAATTCTGAAGGCTGTCCCGAACCGCCTTTGAAGGCACGTACCGCGTTGTTCCGGACCTCGTTGTTAATAAGTACCGCGATAAGTAAGACGATCGTCAGGATCATCAAAGGGAGCGCCCATTTGCGCCAGTGATGATAGTCAATACTGGAAAGCACAAATGCTGCCACTATTCCGATGGCCATCCAAATCAGTTGTTTGTTGAACAGGTATGTCGGAGGTTTATTGATCTGCCGGGAAAAATCCGTGCTGGCTGAATAAAGCATCAGCAGACCAATGATACCCAAGGCAACAACGGCCGCGATCAGGATCAGGTCACCGGTGGGGCTGTGGGAGCGCTTGGTTGGTGCTGCGACAGGTTGAACAGTCCGGTTTACGAAAGTTCCGATACCCATTTTCGAAAGGCCTTTCCACGTTCTTCGAAATCGATGAATTGGTCAAAACTGGTGCCGCCCGGAGAAAGAAGGATGACGCTGCCCCGGGGGGCCACTTTGGCGGCTGCCTGAATTGCTTCCTCCAAACCTTGGCAGGTTTCCAGAGTAAGCGGGAGTGGACCAGCAGTCTGGTGGAGTGCCGAGGCGATTTTTTCCGCCGCTTCGCCGAAGAGCACCACGTGTTCCACGCGCTGGCGGATGATGGCAGCCAAAGCCTCCCAAGGCAGATCCTTGTCACGCCCGCCCAGAAGCAGGACGATGGGCTCAGTAAATGATTGGATGGCTGCCATGGTTCGTTCCGGTGCGGTGGCGATCGAATCGTTGTACCATTGAGCGCCGTTCCATTCGCGCACGAACTCCAACCGGTGGGGAACGCCGTGAAAATCCTGCGCAGCGGTAAGCATGGCATCCAGCGGGAGGCCAGCCGCATGGCCGATGGCGAAAGCAGCAAGGACGTTCATTACATTATGCTCACCGCGCAGGTAGATCTGGCTGCGCCGCAACAATGGAATCTCCAAACCACGCTGGCTCAAGTACAACATACCATCGGCCAGGAAAGTGCCTTCCTGCCTGCCCGGGATCGCAGTGGTTCCAAATGAGACCAGCCGACCCCTCACTGCACTGCCCAGGTTCCACGAACCAGGATCGGCACGGTTCAGCACGGCGGTATCATCCACTTCTTGGAATTCCAGAATGCGGCGCTTGGCAGAGATGTAAGCTTCCATTGTGCCATGGCGGTTAAGATGGTTGGGCGTGATATTTAGAATGGCGGCTATATTGGCCGAGATCGTCATCTGTTCCAGCTGGAAGCTGGAAATTTCCAGTATGGCAAGATCATCCGGGGTCATTTCGTCAACATAGTTCAACAAGGGATCACCGATATTCCCGCCAACATAAGCTCTATCGCCCATGGCGTTGCATGCCATCGAACCAACCAGCGCGGTCGTGGTTGTCTTGCCGGCCGAACCGGTGATCCCAATACTCTGGCAAGGGATTCCTTCCATAAAAATCTGTGTGTCGTTGGTAAGCGGGATGGCACGTTGGTTGGCTGCGACCACCAGCGGATTGTCCAGCGGGACACCGCCTGAGATGCATAGAATATCGGCCTCATCGAGCATCTCCACGGGATGACTGCCCAGCACCCACTTGACGGGTATATCCGCCAGAGCAAGGCGGGCGGCAGACATTTCCTCAAAACTGCGGTTGTCATTCACGGTTACAACGGCACCGTGGCGAATCAACCAGCGCGCCGCCGCCTGTCCCTGGCGGGCGCCGCCGAGGATGATCACACGTTTACCGTTCCAATCCGTTTTTCGTTCCATCGTCGTTACACTAATACCAATCCAATGCCGAGCATAGCTGCCAACAGACCAATCAGCCAAAAGCGTTGGACAATCTGCATCTCAGACCAGCCGAGCAGTTCGAAATGCAGGTGCAGGGGAGCCATTTTGAAAAAACGCCGTCCATGGGTCAGCTTAAAATATACGATCTGAATAATGTCACTTAAGGCTTCGCTGACAGGGATCACTGCGATGATTGGAAGCAGGGCCCATTGGCCCGTCATCAGGGCGACCACTCCAATGGTCGCTCCCAGCGCAAGCGAACCAGTATCGCCCATGAAGAGTTGGGCAGGGTGGACGTTGAACCACAAAAAGCCGAACAATGCTCCCACCATCGTGAAACAGAACCTGCCGATAAAAACTTGTTCCTGCATCAGGGCGATCATGCCATACGCCGCGAAAATGGTGGCGGAGATCAGCCCGGCCAGTCCATCCAGACCATCAGTAAAATTGATTGCATTGGACGCACCCACAATTATGAATGCTGCGACCGGGATATAGAACCAACCCAGCTTGATTTCGAAATTCACTCCCGGCAGGTACAGTTCGGGCACCTCCAGCAGGTATTTCAGGACCAGTGCAATTGCAATGCCGAGCAATATCTGTATGGCAAATTTTGTGCGGATGCGCATCCCTTCGCCCTTGCGCTTCCCATGTATACCTTCCCAATCATCCAGTGCACCGAGCACGGAAAAGCACAGCATGGCGATCAGAGGCACCAGTGCCGACTGGCCCAGGATCGGCGTACCACCCAGATTGGCGGCATTCAACAGCACGGTCATTAGAACGATAGGTATGATTATCATCACGCCACCCATAGTGGGTGTGCCCATTTTGACAATGTGTTTGCCGGGTTCATCCACACGGATCTGTTTTCCGATCCTGAAATGACGCAGAACGCGCAGCAAAGGTCCACCCCAAATGATGGTCATCATGAAAACCAACCCGGCCAGACTCAATGCGATGGCAGTGTCGTTCATGAAGGCACCTCCAGGGCGGTAACAATGCGATCCATGCGGATGCCATGGGATCCCTTGACCAGCACAACATCTCCTTGATTCAGAGATTTTTGCAGATGGAGGATGGCTTCATCTGTATTTTCGAATTCGATTATCTTTCCAGCTCGCATACCGGCCAGGCGCGCCGCGGAGGCAATCGAGTGCCCAAGCGCGCCGATTGTTACCAGCGCGTCGGCTACTTGTGCTACCCGGATTCCGACGATTTCGTGACCTTGTTTTTCATATTTTCCGAGTTCAAGCATATCACCCAACACTGCCACCTTGCGGCCGTCCAATTCAGCCAGCAGGTTCAGTGCCGCCAGCATTGACTCGGGTGAGGCATTGTACGTATCATCCAGCAGTAACGCACCGCTTTCGCTTCGCACAGCCGTCAGACGCAGTTGTGAGTGTCCCTGGCGCAAACCATCCAGGATCTCCTGCCAGGTCAGATCATCTACGAGACCAACCGCCGCTGCGCGCAGAGCTGTATGGACGGAATGTTGTCCAATCATCGGGATATGCACGTGCAATATCTCATGCCGGTAATGCAAGCGGAAACGGATCCCCTCCAACCCGAGACCTTCGACATTGTCAGCCCACAGGTCGGCTTTCTGATCGAGACCATAAAAGAAAATGCGCGCCTTGGTCAGTTTGGCCATTTTCGATACCAGGCGGTCATCCAGGTTGAGGATGGCAACACCGTCTCCAGGCAGGGACTTAACCAGCTCGGATTTGCCTCGGAAAATGGCTTGCCGTGATCCGGCGCGTTCAGCGTGAACGGTGCCGATGTTGGTCACCACGCCAATCTTCGGCCGGGCTATATCGCACAAAAGGGCAATCTCGCCGGGGACATAGAAACCCATTTCCAGAACTGCGCGTTGATAGCCTTTTCCGATTTTCAAAATGGTCAACGGCAAGCCAATTTCATTATTCATATTACCGGGGCTTTTCATTGTGCAATAACGCTGGCTGAGGACTTCGAAAAGCACCTCTTTCGTGGTGGACTTGCCAACGCTGCCAGTGATGCCCACCACAACCAGATCCAATTTTCCTCTCCAAAAGCGGGCAATTTGTTGTAATGCCAAGAGGGTATTTTCGACCAGCAGGCAAACAGGTGCCTCCCGGCTGGGTGGGAATGAATATCCTGAACCTGATAGCAGATCAGGAATGTTGTCCAGAGTCAATCGAAGAGTCTGGTGGTCACCGCTGACCTCGTGCTGGATTAATGCAAATGAAGCCCCACGCTGGAAGGCGTCCGTCACGAAATCATGGCCGTCCACGTGTTCGCCCGGGAGAGCCACGAAAAGCCCACCAGGGATGACCTGGCGTGAATCCACCGTCGCCTCGGTGATCAATGTGTTCGCGTCAGCGAGGCGGATGTTCGTCAAGGCCTCAATTATGTCAGCCAGAGTAAGCATGAACCCTCATTGATTGGTTTTTTGCAAGCGAATTGCGTCGGGCGGAATGCCCATTAAAACAACCAGTCTCTCGATAACCTGTTTAAAAATCGGTGCGGCTACGACCGAGGCAGCCCGGTTGGTCTGTGGTTTCTCAAGCCAGACATAGACCAAAAAACGAGGATCCTCCACCGGCCCCCAACCGATAAAGGAGGCATTGATTTCATTCTCGTCGTAACCATCCGAGGTGGGGATTTGCGCCGTACCGGTTTTCCCAGCAATGGTGTAACCTTCAAGCAAAGCATCGGAACTTTCACTCTCCAACGCATTGACCAGCATGCTGGAAATGGTATGGGCAGTTTCTGCCTTAATAGGGCTGCCAACCACCTGCGCGGCCTTGTCCGGGCGGCTTTCCCCGACCTTGGCATACAGCACGTGCGGGTAAACCATTTGCCCATTATTGGCAAGTGCAGAGGCTGCCATGACCATCTGGATAGGGGTAATGGCAACACCCTGGCCAAAGGCATTCGTACCCAGGTCGACCGGGTACCAATCACTATCTCCAGGGAGTTTCAGGCGGCCGGGTGCCTCGCCAGCTAAGTCAATGCCTGTCAGGTGACCGAGGCCAAAGCGCTGCATATAGGAATAGAAAGTGACATTGCCCATCTGGGTCGAGATCCAGGCCAGACAGACATTGAGCGAGTGCGCCAGACAACCGGTCATATCCTGATATCCCCAGGAACCCTGGTCCCAGTCGTAGATGGGTATGCCGCCGACATAAATGACGCCGGTATCAAGGTAAACCGTTGCGGGGGTGACCGTACCGGTATCCAGAGCGGCAGACATTGTCATTATTTTTGCGACTGAACCAGGTTCATATGCCTGGCTGATGGCCCGGTTGAAGGGGGTTTCACCGGGGAAAATCTCCGCCACGCGGGTAAAGTCATTCAGGTTCATGCGGGGTGTGGAGGACATAGCCAGGATCTCGCCAGTCTTGGGATCCATGACGAGGATGGTTCCGGATGCGGCGCCGGTACTCAACAAAGCGTCGTCCAGAATTTGTTCCACGGAAGCCTGGATCTCACGGTCAATGGTCAGGATGATGGATTGTCCAGGTGGAATATGCGGATATTCCAGGGCACGGCGCGGGTCAGCCGGGATGAGCTCCGTCACCGGGATGCCAGCCAGAATATTGTCATATTTCTCTTCGACGCCCATGTAGCCTTTATTTTCCCTGGTCACATAACCGAGCACGGTTGAAGCCAGGTCGTTTTCCGGGTAACTGCGCATCAGGTGGGCTTTAAAATGCACCGCCTCCAGGTTGCGACCAGAAGGATCGGCCCGGGCGTCCTCCTGGAGTTGCTTGAGGAGATCGGCCTTTACAGGTTCCACAAAATCCTCGAGGGTAATGTATGTAATGTTGGGTTTGACATCCGTCATTCTTGCTATGGCAACGGCGGGATCCATCCCCAACGCCATTTGTGCGGCCAAGGCGATGGTCTGCTTGTCGGGATTGGCGGCCAGATCCACGCCCACCTCATAGACCGTTCTATTTCCGGCCAGCAAGTTGCCATGACGGTCGAATATCTCCCCGCGGGCCGGATAGAAGGTTTCCCAAACATAGGTTCCCTGTCCGGTAACCCCGGCGACTTCCGGACTGCTCTGGATGCGGACAATTTGCACCGGGATGGCTGCGCCGATAATTGCCATAATGACTGCAACGGTCAGATAGCGCCAGGAAGGCAGCATTTTCATGGTTGACCTCCCGAATAAGCGGAAGAGGCGAGGGCACGCGCAATCCAATCGAATAGCGATTCGGTATATTCGGGCTGGAGTGCGAGATTCTGCGTCAGATCCGGGCTGGCGGTCTCCGATTCGGACATATCCACGGCTGAGATGGGTGCATAACCGGGAACCACAACGTAGGTAATGTCGCCCGGGCTGGCTGGTTGAAATCCCAGCCCCTCGGCCCGTTTTTGCATCGACTTAACCGAGTTCAGGCTAGCCAACTGTAGCTCGAAATCAGAATTCTCCCGTCCTTTGTCGATGAGATCGGACTGTATGGTTTGGATCTCACGCCCTGCCAGGGTGGCGCGTACGGTGATGTTCAGGTATAACCCTGCCACCATTGATACTGCAACCAATCCAAGCAGGAACAGACCAATCCACTGGCGTTGTACCCGCCAGGGTGCCTGACGAACTTTTTGGACGATTTGCGAGACATTCTCCATTGATATGTCCATAACTTACCTTTTACTGTCTATTAAGAGGCGATACCGCACCTCCGTTCTATCTGTGCCATTGGCGACTGCACAGATGAGCCAACACCCATTGACTCACGAGCCTTGTAACTTCTCAACGACACGCAGCTTGGCGCTACGAGCGCGGGAATTCCGGTTTATTTCTTCTTCAGTCGGCGTGATGGGCCGCCGGGTAATTTCCTGAATACTCGCTTTATGTCCGCAAGTGCAGACCGGCAGGGCGGGCGGGCAGAGGCAATCCTTACTTTCCAGGCGGAAATAATTTTTCACCAACCGGTCCTCCAGAGAATGAAAGCTGATAACTGCCAGCCTGCCAGCTGGAGCGAGCGCCTGAACCGCCAAAGGCAAGACCTTCTCCACCGATTCCAATTCGTTGTTGACGGCAATTCGCAGAGCCTGGAAGGTCTGCGTAGCGGGATGGTGGGAGCCATGCCGGCCGACGGCCTTCTCAATAACGTCAGCCAACTGCCGGGTACCCTTCACAGGACGTGCCGCCAGGATGGCACGGGCGATGCGCCGGGAAGCACGTTCTTCACCGTAACGGAAGAGCACATCCGCAATTTCGTCTTCCGGCCATGTGTTGATTATCTCTGCGGCGGTCAAGGGGTTGGCTGGATCAAAACGCATGTCCAGGGGACCATCGGCCAGGAAGGAAAACCCGCGTGCCGGAGTGTCGAATTGCATCGAGGATGCGCCCAGGTCGATCAGGATTCCATCCACGCTGTCCCAACCGATCGCGGCCAGTTGGTCCGGCAGAATGGTGTAGGAGGCTCTTATTAAGCAGGCGCGCTCCCCGAAGGGAGCGAGGTTCTGGCTTGCCAGGAAAATTGCCTGTGGGTCAATATCCAGTCCGAGCAGTTGTCCTCCAGGCTCGCTTCCAGCGAGTAGGCCGGCCGCGTGACCGCCTGCGCCGAGCGTCCCATCCACATAGCGCCCTGTGCTTTTTGGGCATAAAGCGTGTATAATTTCTTGGTAAAGTACAGGTTGGTGCGGTGAAGGCATCTCAGCGGGTTCTAAGATCCAATGCGGTAAAACGCTTGGCATTCAACTCAGCATCATTGAGCTTGTTTTCCTGCATATGCCAGAGCTCGGCCGCCCAGATCTCGAAGTAATCGCCCTGACCTACGAAAATGACCTCGTTCTGCAAACCGGTATAATCACGCAGGTTCGGGGAGAGCAGAATGCGGTGGGAACCATCCGGGACCACCTTTAGTGCATTGCCCAGGATGATTTGCCTGAGCAGACGGGCATCAGGATCGGTCAGACTCATGGCATTCAGGCGGTCGTAGATGATCTGGAACACCGCCGGTGGAAGTACCATCAGGTTGCGATCAAAACCTGGCACGACAAAAGCGCCTTCGGCAGGCAGTTCCCGAAATTTTGCCGGGATCGTCAGCCGGCCTTTGTCATCGAAGAAGTGATGGTACTGATTCAGGAACATTTGTTCTTTACTTTCCTATAAACCGGAATGCCGGGAAACACCGGCACTCCCACTTCGTCCCACTCTCTCCCACGGACATGCATATTTTAGCACGATTCCGGTCTGAATAGCAAGTAGTACTTATGACCAATTTCGCGCAGTTTGCGTTGGATCTCCATTCTGAAATGGGGTGACAATTCACAGCGGATATTAGGCATGCACCCAAAAATTGACCTGCTTGTTTCTCCCAATTGGACTGATTACGAATTGCTTGACAGCGGGGGCGGTCAGAAATTGGAACGATTCGGCCGATACATCTTCGCCCGCCCGGAAGTACAGGCTTTGTGGGCAAAAGCATTACCCTCCGAGCAATGGCAGGCAGTCCATGCTTCCTTTGTGCCCAGCGGGGAAGAAAGCGGTGGGCGCTGGAAATTCAATCAACCGGTTGACGAGAAATGGGAAATGAAATACCCCCTTGCAGGGGGCTTCCCCCTGACCCTTAACCTCTCTCCCGATGGAAGAGGGGAAGAGCTGAGCAGGCTGCGTTTCTGGGCGCAGACCACCTCCGGACGACATCTGGGTGTTTTTCCTGAATGCGCCGTACACTGGGACTGGATGGTTGATAAGATCGGGAAAAAAGCCAGATCCCAACTCGGACAACTGAATGTGCTCAACTTGTTTGGTTATACCGGGCTGGCCAGCCTGGCGGCCGCGGCAGCCGGGGCGAGGGTCACGCATGTGGATGCCTCGAAAAAATCCATCAGCTGGGCACGGCAGAATCAAGAGTTGTCCGGTTTGAACTGGGCAGCCATCCGCTGGATTGTAGACGATGCGCTCAAATTTGTTGAACGGGAGGGACGCCGGGGGGTGAAATACGACGGCATCCTGCTTGACCCGCCTAAGTTCGGGCGCGGACCCAAAGGTGAGGTATGGGAGGTCTATAAGGCCCTGCCGGAAATCCTGCGAGCTTGCCGGGTTGTATTAACTGAAAAGCCACTTTTTGTTGTGCTAACGTTGTATGCGGTTAAAATGTCCGCGATCCACGTCTACGAAGCACTAGCTGAGATGATGAATGGCTATGGTGGGAAGTTGGAATGTGGCGAACTAGTCACCGAAGAGAAGAGCGCCAGACGCCTGCTCTCACAGGCGGTCTACGCACACTGGGAAGAGCTCTAAAGGTGTCACGGACCTTTAGATGCTCTTCTTTGGTACAATAACCGGAATGATGCCCACAATGGAGAAACCGTCCATCCTCGATATTCCACTCAAACGTTGGTTCCCGGCGAACCTGGAAACCTTGCTGGTGGTTCTTATTTTATTGGCAGCGTTCGTATCGCGCTTCTATGACCTGGGGGTACGTACCATGAGCCACGACGAGATCAACCATGTAGTGCCGACCTTCAGCCTGTATTCGGGGAATGGTTACCAATATGACCCGATGAGCCATGGGCCGCTCCAGTACCACATGATGGCGCTCTCTTACGCCCTCTTCGGAGATAACGATTTCACCACCCGCATCCCAGCTGCGCTCTTCAGTGTGGCAACCATCGCGATTGCCATACTGGCCTTCCGGCGTTACCTAGGAAGAACAGGTGCCTTGCTGGCCGGTCTTTTGTTCCTGATCTCGCCCCTGATGCTTTTTTATGGACGCTATGCCCGCAATGAAGTCTATATCGTCTTGTGGGGATTGTTGACAATCTATTCCACCCTGCGTTACCTGGAACACGGCAAGAGCTGGACCCTGATGATGTTCACGGCGGTTTTCGCCTTGCATTTTACTGACAAAGCCACTGCCTACATGTTCGCAGGTGGACTGTTCATTTTCCTGGCGGCTTATTTCGTGCACCGGATGGCACAACGTGAATGGCTGTCAGGCTGGCGGCGCACATACTTTCTCACGGGTCTCCTGCTGGCACTTGCACTGGTTAGTGGGGCACTGATTTTGTATCTGACCCAAAAACCGCTCGACAGCCTGACGCTCAAATTGGTAGTGGCTGCACTGTCGGCCGGTGCGGTCGGAGCGTTGGTATGGTCGGGGGTGATTCTGGTAAAAAGCTTTGGCTGGGCCAGGCTGCACACCGAGCGAGTCCTGGATCTGATGATGCTGCTTGGAACGTTCCTTCTGCCGCTGGTGGGTGCGATCCCGATTGCCTTGCTGGGGAAAACACCGCTGGACTACACCACTCCCGGGGTGATACGGGTGGCTGTGGCAGCCGGAATCTTGGGAGTCATCGCCATTGCAGTGGGCTTGTGGTGGTTTGGCCGAAAATGGCTGTTGTATGCCATCCTTTTCTTTACTCCATTCGTTCTACTCTACACGACCTTTTTCACCGCACCGGAAGGCCTGGTGGGCGGGTTGGTGGGACTGCTCAGCTACTGGACCGTCCAGCAGGACGTAGCGCGCGGCGGCCAGCCGTTGTACTATTACGCCCTTCTTCTAATCCCGGTCTACGAATTCCTGCCGGCCCTGGGCACGCTAGCGGCAGGATGGATCGCCTCACAGAAAAGAATCTGGCAGTCACAGTCCGGACAGCCGTTCGTACGTGCATTGCCCGAGCCAGTCTTCGAAGAAAGTGAGATCCTGCCGCCTGTCCCGGTGGCGGCTTTGCTGGTTTACTGGTCGGTCTTCAGCCTGGCCATTTTCACATATGCCGGAGAGAAGATGCCCTGGCTCACCATCCACCTAGCCCTGCCGATGATCCTGGCGGCAGCCTGGGCGCTGGGCTGGATGATCGAAATGATCCCGTGGGGCCGCCTGGCAGTCTGGGGTGTCCGGAATTATGTGCGCGGGGCGGTGTTAGCTTTTTTCTGTCCACTGGCCTTGATAACCGGGCGGACAGCTTTCAAGGCGGCTTACATCAATTTTGACTATCCCTTTGAATTCCTGGTATACGCTCACGCCGCCCCTTATCCAAAAGCGTTGTACAGCCAGATCGAGGAACTATCCCTGCGTACCTCCGGTGGAATGGATATGATCGTGGGATATGACAATTTCGTCCGCTACCCGTACTGGTGGTATATGCGCCGTTACACCGGAAAGATCGATTTTGACCTGAACCCCACCCGGGAGGTGCGAAATGCCTTGGTGATTGCCGCCGGAGAAGATAAGATTTCCAAGCTGGAGCCGGTCGTGCGGGACAATTACTTCGAATCCAATTATATGCGTTTATGGTGGCCTACCATGGATTATTGGAGCCTGAAATGGGGGGCCATCGCATCAGAACGCAGCACGGCTCTGGCGTCTGCAGGTGCCGTTGATGTTCAACCAGCCCCAATGACTGTATTCGGTTACTTGAAGTATGCCTGGCCGCATATCCGGCCGTTTTTCACTGATCCGGCAGTCCGCAATGCGATCTGGCAGATCTGGTTCAACCGGGATTACACAGCCTGGGCTGAACTGCGGGGCAGTGATGCCTACACCTTGACCAATTGGGGTACAGCCGAACGGATGCGCTTTTATATTCGCAAGGACATCGCATCCAAACTCTGGCCTTACGGGACAACTGCCCAGCCAATTGTCCAGCCCGCCGACCCGTACGCGGGAATAACCACGCCGGTTACCCTGGACCGCCAGGTGGGCGGAGCCGGCACTGCAGCCGGACAATTCCAGTCGCCGCGCGCGATCACCATGGCCCTGGATGGTAGCCTGTATGTGGCTGATTCACTGAATGACCGCATCCAGCACCTCAGCCCGGATGGGACAGTACTACAAGTCTGGGGTAGCCGCGCAGATGTGGCGCAGGGATCTGCACCTGGCGGTACCTTCAACGAGCCATGGGGAGTGGCAGTCGCTCCAGATGGCAGCGTGTACGTGGCGGATACCTGGAACTATCGCATCCAGAAGTTCACTGCTGACGGGCAGTTCCTACTGATGTGGGGAACCGGACCGGCATTGGGGCAGGATCAATTCTATGGCCCGCGCGGCCTGAGGGTGGATAGCCTGGGGCGTCTCTTCGTGGCCGATACCGGGAACAAGCGCATTGTCATTTTCGATGGCGAGGGGAGATATTTAAGTGAATTCGGTCTGCCGGGTATGTCGCTTGGTCAATTGGATGAACCGGTGGATATTGCCGTTGATTCAGCGGGAATCGTATACGTAAGCGATACCTGGAACCAACGCGTGCAGGTGTTCGTGCCGGATGATACCGGGCTGGTATACACTGCCAGCGCCGAATGGCTGGTGGAGGGTTGGTATGGCAACGGCCTGGAGAACAAGCCATTCATTACGGTGGATGCGAACGGCACCGTCTCTGTGACGGACCCGGAACAATGCCGTGTTATCTCCTTCAGCTCGAGTGGCAGTCCCAGCCATGTGTGGGACGGATGCGTGGACGGGACGGCTTTCCAAATCCCCATCGGTATCGTCTCGGATGGCGAAGGCGGAATGTGGATCACAGATTCAGCCAGCGGAAAGCTGGTGCATTTCAAAACGCAACTTCCATAAAACTGAAAACCCCCGGTAGTGATTTCGAGGATTTTCAATTTACTTGAAATCAATTTCCATTTTCTATTCCAAAAAACAACCATATTGCTGGAAGGCTTTTTCGATCAAGCTCTTTGTGGTGGTATCGGTTTGTCTGAAATATTCAGTTTCCACCGAGACCTTATCCTTCCTGATTCTCCTTTTCCAGATGCCTGTGACAAGTCCGTTGACCACGATCACTGGTCTGAAGATGCCATTGCTGATAACAATCTTTTTGAGATCTTCAGCAAGTGTTGCACGCCTGTCTGTGTAGCTGATAATATACTCATCAAATGCTGGCAACGGAAAGATTAGCTCATCGTTTCCTCTAGAAACGGAATAGTCACTTGGAAACAAGTAAATCTGTGAATTGATCCTTTCTTGGATGAAATCGGATTTGACCGTTTCAATTGCTTTTCTTGCATCACTTACAGTTATTCCCGACCACCAAGTAAGATCCTGCAAGGTGGCCGGGCAGCGGCTGGTAAAAATTCTTCGGGCGAGCTTCGCAGATTGTTCTTCCCTGGAATGGGACTTAATTTTTGGGATCCTTTCATCCAGCAAAGCGTAGGTTTGTTTTCCGTTTTTTGGCGCACCGCTGCATATTATTCCATCCAACTCTGCCTGGACCAGAAGATGGGAGGCTCTATTTTCATCGAGGGGGGATTTTGAATTTTCAAAGTTCCGCCAATAGTTCTTCACGAGTAAAATACTGTCCATCTTTCAAGGTTTTTATCAAAATCGAATTGCTTTCCATAAAAATCGTCTCGGAATGCCCCAATTGCTTGTGTCTTGATCGTAACAATTCTTTAATCCGCGGGGCGGTTAGCTCGAGCAACCAACGAATGTCATCTGCTGAGATGAAATGCCAGGGCGGTCTTAATAAATGGGTGCGGAGGATTTCACCAGTATCATTGCGGTTTCGATCATCCAGTCGGTTGATTCTGAAAGTCGAAGGCCAATGGCCCATTTCGCCATGGCATAATCCTGCGCCTGCATTGCCCCCAACCACTCAACGATTTCTTCTACCGTCTTAAATCCTGAACGCACAATTTGCTGACTTGTCAGTCGAATGTTCGCAATGTCAGTCAGATTCATCTCCATTGGAAACCTTTCATTGTGCCCCACAACCCCAGATGTTAGCCCAATCCGGCAAAAAATAATTGATTCTTTCGGGATTATCTGCCCCAATAGGGCGTTAGATCCTGCGCAGGAAAGTGATCCCCTCCCGGGCGGCACTCTCCGCGTCCGGCTTCGGCAGGAATTCGCCAGAGACCCAGCCAGGATAACCGGAGTTGAAGAGTGTTTTCAGGATCGATTGGAAATCCAGGTGACCAGCGCCGGGATACCAGCGGTTGGAATCGGCCACGTGGAAATGGGAGATGTGCGCCCCGCACTCCCGGATGCTCGCCTGGATATCCTGCTCTTCGATGTTCATGTGAAAAGTATCCAACAGAAGACCAAAGTTATCGAATCCGACCCGTTCTATCAATCCCACGCCTTGAGCAACGGTGTTGATGAGGGTCGTCTCGTAACGGTTGATCGGCTCGAGCGCCAGTCGGACATTATGCGGGCGGGCAGCCTGGCAGCATTCACGCAAGGCTTTCACCAGCCAATCATCCGCCTGTTGTGGGTCCACGCCTTGTTTGAGGATGCCGCGGATCAAGCCGATGATGATGATCGCTCCGAAACGGACCGCGCCCGGGATATGGCTCTTGATCCGTTCGATCGCCAGGCTCCGGATGGCAGCATCCGGGTCGGTGAATGACAAACCTTGCTCACCCCAGGCCTGCCCGGTCCCGATGGCTGGCACGGACAGCCCGTATTTCTTGGTTTGTTGCTCCAGTACGTCAAGATCCACCATCTTAGGATCACGGATTGCAAGCTCAACACCGTCATAGCCGAGATTTGCGATGTGCTGCAGGTTCGTTTCCAGGTCCCCCTTAAAGGTGGCGGCTTGGAACTGGGCCGGTTGGGTGGAGAGAACAATGGAGAGTTTCATGATCTTTGGACCACAGACTATGGACGACGGACGATGGTTGATGGTCCATCGTCCGTCGTCTGCTATGACTAACTTGCCAGATATGTAACCTTGCATTCAGAGCGATCGGTCTGTAATTTCAGGATATTCTCCGGCAACTCTTCCAGATCGATTTTCTTGGTGCTCATGCGGGTCATGTCCATTCCGGCCGCCATGCATTCGATCACGCGCGGGAAGTTGCCATGTCCTGAGTGACCCTGTGCGCCGACGATGCGCGCCTTGCGCACTTGCAGTACTTCACCTGCCACCGGCATTTTAGCATCTGCGCGGGCGGTGACAACCACCGTGCTCAGCAGAGTGCGGCCTTCCCAGATGACCTTCTCAATGCCGGGATAAACGACCGCCGGCAGGCCGGTGGCTTCCATGAACATATCCGCACCCATGCCATCAGTGATCTCCAGCACGCGTTCTGCGAAATCTTCCTTCATAGGGTTGACATGGTAATCGGCACCTAATTTGAGAGCCATCTCAGCGCGTTCCGGCTGAGTCTCGGAAATGATGACCTGGGAGGCGCCGGCACGTTTGAGGATGGCGCAAGCCGCGATCCCCACCGGGCCACCACCCAGGATGACGACACGGTCACCGGGTTTTATGCCTCCGCCGCGTTCGATCGCGGCGTTGTAGGCCACGGAGGTCGGTTCCACCAGACTCCCAGCGATGAATATATCCGCTTCCTTGTAATTCTTGCGCAACGGTTCCAGGCTCCAAATGGTGCGTGCGGGTACGACAATGTACTTGGTATAGGCACCATTGACATTGAACCCTACTTCATCCAATTGTTCGCAATGGTTGGGCTGGCCGTCGGCACAGGGCTTGCACTGTCCGCACCAGAGCATTTCCTCGGATGTGACAGCTTCACCGCCCTTGAAGGGTTTGTTGGTACGCTTGTCGCGGGCGTTCCGGCCGGCTTCAACCACCACGCCGGAGAATTCATGCCCGAGGATGGAAGGGAACCCGGTCAAGCCGGGGTAGTAGATATATCCATCTTTGTCCGCTTGTGCCATGTGGACATCCGAGCCGCAGATGCCGCAGGCTTTGACTTCCATCAGCACTTCTTCCGGACCTGGTGACGGGATGTCATATTCACGAATTTCCAGGCGAGGGTTGCGCCATACCAGGCTGCCAAGATAGGTCTGGCGGCCCTGGATGTCCTTCGAGCCCAGCTTGAATCCCGGCTTGGGATCCCAGTCGGCGACCAATGTCACGCCTTGCATTTTACCTTTCATGGGTTTCTCCTTGTAATGATGGGTTAAACTTCCGTGCCCTGTCCGATGCGCGGGATTCCATAAACCGGCTTCCAACCCTGGCTGAGTGGTTCGCGCAGGTAGGGTTCCATTTCCTTCTCGGTGCGCAGGGTGACTTGCTCCACGGGCGGTACTTTTCCGGCCGGGAAGGCCTCCAGCACATCATCATGCCACAAGGTCAGGTACTTCAGGATGGCAGCCATGGGGCGCCTGGCCTTCTGGGCGGCGCCGGATTTGGCTTTGCCAACCACGCCTTCGGGCGTGGCGGCGATTTCGATGGCGAAGTGCCCCTCACCTTCCGACCAGCGGCTTGGACGCCCGAACGGATCAACCGATTTGTCAAAGTGCCCATCCGGCAGGTAATTCTTGCCCTCGGTATCCACGGCATAATTCATATCCACCATCTCGGGGTGCAGTAGCAGGCTTAATGAGGTCTCAGACTCATCAGCATGAACGAAGTTCGTGGTCATCTGACCGCCGCGCTCGTCAGTACGGAAAAATTCGCGCACGCCGCGGTGCCAGTCGATCACTCTGAAGATTCCCGGCAGTTGGTAGCGCTTCATGAACTCCTGCACGGCCGACTCGAGCATCCAAAGCTGACCATGGTTGTTGACGATCAATTGTTTGCGGAAGCCGTCGTTCCACAGGCCGAGCATCACATCGATCATCATTTCCCGCACCACGTGCTCGCGCACAACCACCGTCCCGGGCATACCCATGTGGTGATAGGGGTGCCCGCCGTAGTTCAATGGAGGTAACGCCAGGTTGACCGGCGCGCCGCGCTTGGCGGTGAAGCGGCGTACCCCTTCGCAGATGGCGCTTACATATAATGTGTCTGCGGCGCTGGGCAGGTGCCGCCCGTGCAGCTCGGTGCACCCGACCGGGATGAAGACCACGTCGTTCTTCTTGCGGTTCTGCTCCACCTGCCAGCGGGTGGTAGTCTGGATATAAGAACCGGGTTTGCCCCATTCCACCGGGGACGGGATGCTGTAATCTGCCAGGATGGCATCGATCTGCGCGTCGCTGGCTTCCCATACTTCTTTTTTCATCCGCCCCACTGCGTTGTCCTCGAAGAACAGGTCGGGCTGTTCGGTGGATAGAAATCCTTTCGGTACATTTTGATTTGACATTTTCTCTCCTTGAGATCTATTTACTCCGGGATATTTGTTCCGGGCTTAAGGATATTACGTGGATCAAGCGCCTGCTGGATGTGTTCTTGTGTTAAGAATCTCATGCAGGCTCGGCTGATCTAGGTGAACGAGAAAAATCGTAAAACTTCGAAAAAGTTGTCCGTCTCAAACTGGATCGTGTGAGGCGCCGTCAGGATGACACCCGGGAAAAAACTGTCGCGATACGCACTGGCATGCTGCCTGTACCTGACCTCCACTAAATAATGGTCAGGCAATAGGAGACGGCACATGGAAATATCACTCTTGAGGGCCGTTTCCACCTCTGTTCGAATTTGTTCAACTGCCAGCTGAGGGTGGATACTGATCGACGAATTGCCCACGCCTTGCATCACAGCGACGGAACGTAATGACGGGATAAGCGCCTGGGCTTCCTGGCATATTCCTGCATCGCCGGAGACAAATACCATCGGTACGCCCACAAGACCGGCAGTGTATGCAGATATCATGAACTCCGAGGTATATGTTCCATTTATTTTGACGAAGGTGATGTCCCCTGTCATCGTGTGAGCCAGGGGCGATGTTCCGGAAGCGGCCCGGGAATGGTATCCGATCGCCAAGGCGGCCTGGAATGTCTCGTCCAACTCCTGCATCATGCTGAAGGGATGTCCACTCCATTCCCGGATGAGTTTGACCTGGTGGGGTAGTTTTGCGGCAAGGATGTTCCGTGCTGTCCAATGGGCATCCTTCACCCAGATTTCGGTTGCCCCCGCCTTCAGGGCACCCTCGCAGGCGGCAGCAACCTCGGCTGTCATTTGTTCCCGGAGTTCAGTGTAATCAGCGTGTTTTTTATCCGTTTCATCCCAATGTGCTGCGCCGGTGATGCCTTCTATGTCAGCCGTGATGAAGATTTTCATGGATTTTGCTCCTTTCCAGCGTATTTTTATGGAAACCAGCGATCATTTTTATCCGATCTCGCTTATCTTCACCGGGCGGTTTTCGCGCAACGATTTCCAGGCAGCATAGCCAAGCACCACCGCGGCGCGGCCGTCCACCCCGCTGGTCGGGGTCGGTTTATCCTCGCGGACACATTCAACGAACTGGCGCAGCTCTTCCACGTAGCAGGGGGCGTAACGCTGCATGAAAAAGTAAGGTGGCTTGGCTGAAAGAAAGCCATCCCGATTTCCTTTTATGGCGGTGGTCTCTGCCTCGTTGCCCGCCATGGCCGTGCCATTCGAGCAAAACACCTCCAGGCGCTGGTCATAGCCATAGACTGCTTTGCGGCTGTTGTCGATGGTGCCGACCGCCCCGTTGGCAAATTTAAGGATGACCACATCTGTATCGATATCACCGAAATCGTTCAGTTCAGGATTGATCAGCACGCCGCCGGCTGCATAAACCTCCACCACTTCGCCGAGCTGGAAACGCACCATGTCGAAGTCATGGATTGCCAGGTCGAGGAAGATCCCGCCCGACACGCGCAGGAACTCCATCGCCGGGAAGTCGGGATCGCGGTTGGTGATGCGCAGGATGCAAGGGCGCCCGATTTCGCCTGAATTCGCAATCTCGTGCACGCGCTGGAAGCTCTTGTCAAAGCGGCGGTTGAATCCGACCTGGAGTTTGACCCCGGCTTTTTCGACCGCTGCCAGCGCCTCATCGATCTTGTCGAGTTCCAGTGCAAGTGGCTTTTCGCAGAAAATGTGCTTGCCTGCTTCGGCCACGTCCTTCATAATAAAGGCATGTGTATCTGTACTGGAAGCGATCAGGATCGCTTCGATATCATTATCGGTCAACAACTCATGGTAATCTTTCACCACCCACCGGAGGCCAATTTCATCGGCTACTGCCTGGGCTACCTCCAGCCGGATGTCGCAAACAGCCACCAGGTCTGCTTCTGGGATGAGCCGGGCAATATTGCGGACGTGCACGCTGCCCATACGACCGGTGCCAATTACGGCGATCTTTACTTTTCTTGTCATATCAAATCTCTCCCTCGAAAGATGATTTACTTTCATGCTTTATTCGACTTGAAAATGCGGCGACAACACCTTGAGTGCTGCCTGGCGGGCTTTGATTGCCAATTCCTGGGGATCCCAAATCCAATACTCAGGCCGGAACAGTTCGATGGAGCATGGTCCGGCATAGCCAATGCGTTTTAACTGCCTGCAGATCTCGTTGAGTGGAACTACCCCCAGGCCAGGCAAGAGGCGTGTGCTGTCGCGGATGGCTTCCTTCGGCGTATCTTCAAGATCATCCAGATGGAATGCAAAGATGCGCGTGGGGTCCAATTGACCAAGTTCACTCAGCAGGCCTCCACCGCAATAAAAATGAGCCGTATCAATCGTCATACCGACGTTGTCGCGGTCGCATTTTTGAATAATTTCGAAAGCAGCACGCGGTGTGCGCACGCTGCACCATCCAAAGCCCAGGAACTCGAACGACAGGTTGATGCCATACAGGCGTGCAATATTACTCAAGTCGCGTAAAACCTTGACATATTCAGCCACCGTATAAACCCAAGGCATATTTCGGTCTGGCGAAGGGCTCGGAACAACGACAATGGTTGGGCAGCCAATCGCCTGCGCAATCTTGCCCATTTCATGAAGACGTGCTTGAATTTTAGCGTACTCGTTCCCACGAAACGCGATGAATTCAATCGAGTTGAGCGTGAGGGGCATGATGGCGTAATTCTCAAACAACTCTTTGAGATCGATCAGCGAGTGGGCTGCCAGATAAAGATCTATTTTTGCCGCCCACACCTCAAGCGCCTTGAATCCTGCATGCCTGGTTACTGCGACATCGGTTTCAAGGTCGCTCGTCATGGTAGTCGCACCATGGAAAGCCAAAATCATCAGCGGCCTCTTTTCATATCACATGGCAGAAACGTTGCCAGGTTGATGCAGTACGTGATCAAGACTTTTTCCAGCGAAAATAACTTGAACAGAATGATCCCTTTGGAAAAAAGAGTGAAAATTACATTTTCATTACGATCTTCATGGCACTCTTGGGATGGTGCTGCAGGGTCTTCATATCCAGGCCGAGCAGGTCGAATGCTCCAAGACCCTCGTCAAACGGGATAACCTTGGTGAAGAACAGGCCCATATTAAGCCGCTTCTCCTGAAAAACTCGGATGGAAGGAACCATGGTGTTCTGGCCCAAATACAAGCCGAGTATCTTGGTGGCCCAGCGTGTGATCTCGTTCGGCACGATGGTGGCCTGGATGGATGAGTCCATGCCGAAAGGTAATACCTTGCCGCCCGGGGTGACACATTGCAAGGCCTGCTCGAGGGCGTTGCCAGTCGCCTCTATAACGATGTCCGCCTTGCGTCCATAGGTGAAGTCGGTAATCTTTTCGACCACATCGACCTCGTTTGGATCCCAAACCGTCAGGCCGCATTCCTTTGCCACGTTGATGCGGAATGAGTCGATCTCTGTCACGGCGACTTTGGCGGCGATGTTCTTGGCGAACTGGGCGAACAGATAACCAATCGGCCCAAAGCCGAGGATCATTACGTAGTCATAGGGCAGCATCAGCAGGGTATTCATGCCGTTGACTACCGTCGCCAGCGTCTCGACCTGCGTACCCAGGATGTCATCGATACCATCCGGCAGCACGAAGCACTGTTTTTCCGGGACAAGACAATACTCGGCGTAACCGCCGTCGCGCATCACGCCCAGGGCGCTGGTCTTGATCTCGACACACTGGCTGCTCAGTCCCATGCGGCAGAACGAGCAGAACCCGCAGCGGATGTTGTTGTCAATCGACACCCGGTCCCCAAGCTTGACATGCTGGACATGCGTCCCGACCTCGATGACTTCGCCACAGAATTCATGGCCGAGAACTGTGTTAGGCTTGAAATGATGCTTGCCCTCGATGATCTTGAGGTCCGAACCGCAGATGCCCACGGCTTTGACCTTGAGCAGCACATCATCCGGGTCTTTGACATGGGGTATGGGTTTTTCCTCGAATACAAGCTTGCCGACATCCTTGAACACGTAAGCTTTCATCTTATCCATGGTTTGTCTCCTTTTTTCTTCAGAATTAACTCCCGGTGGAGTTTGCACATGTGTGCACAAATTGCACAAAGAAAGCAGGGGCTATTGTTTCCACAACCGGAGTCGGATTGCCAACTTGGAAATCCTGCCCCTGCTAAAGCATTATCTCTGGATGCGCGCCGAGCCGCCTTTGGCGAAGGCGCGCACCTGCGCAACCGTTGCCATGGTCGTATCGCCCGGGAAGGTGGTGATCAGCGCGCCGTGCGCCCAACCCAGATTAACGGCTTCCTGAGGCTCCTCGTTGGTCAGCAGGCCGTAGAAGAGACCCGCGGCAAAGCCGTCCCCGCCACCGACCCGGTCGTAGACGTCCAGTTCGCAGGTCGGGGAGATGTACGCCTGGCCGTTGATCCAGGCCACTGCACCCCACGAATGGCGATTGGTGGAATGGACCTCGCGCAGCGTGGTGGCGACCACCTTGATTTGCGGGTATTTCTGCACAACCTGGTCGATCATGCCAAAGAAGGCGCTCGGATCGAGCTTGGATTTGGCCACCACCTTTGGACCGGGGATGCCCAGGCCCATTTGCAGGTCCTCCTCATTACCGACCAGCACGTCCACGTTCTCGACGATGTGACCAATGACGGATTGGGCGCGTTCAGGCCCGCCCCAGATATTCCAAAGCTTGGCGCGATAGTTCAGGTCGAACGAGATGATCGCACCAGCCAGCCTGGCGGCCTGCATGCCTTCGATGATCACCTGTCCAGTCGTCTCCGAGAGGGAGGCAAAAATGCCGCCGCTGTGAAGCCAACGCACACCATTGGATAGGATCGCAGGCCAGTCGAAGTCACCGGGCTTGAGTTGGGCAGCCGCCTCGTTGGCGCGATTGTAGAACACTACCGGGGCACGCACACCATAGCCGCGATCGCTGTAAATGGTGGCCATGTTGGGACCATTTACGCCGTTATGCAGGAAACGCTTGTAGAAGGGAGTGATGCCCATGGTGCGTACCCGCTCAGCAATCAAATCGCCGATGGGATAATCGACGATCGCCGAGACCAGGCCGGTGCGCAGACGGAAACATTCGGATAGGTCGGCTGCAACGTTGTACTCCCCACCGCTGGGGTGGACTTCCCAGGTGGTTGCTTTACTGAAGGGGACGATCCCCGAATCCACGCGGTGATTCAGCGCGCCCAGAGAGACCAGATCCAGCTTGCCTTCCTGAGGAATTTTCAAATAATTGTTCATGAATACTCCTTTTATTTCATGCTACAGTTGCACTGCTGGGGCAACAAAACCTGATTATTATGCTGTCCATTATGTATGGAAGGTGCCTGCCCGGTCTACGCGGCGGTAGGTGTGTGCGCCAAAATAATTGCGCTTGGCCTGGGTCAGGTTGGCGGGCAGGCGTTCGCTATGGTAGGCATTGAAGTAGATCAGCGAAGCGCCAAGCACCAGCACCGGGATGCCCATCCTGACCGCAGCACAATTGAACTCCCCGCCGCCGACATGGATCTGGCACTCGCTCGCCTTGCGGTGGGGGAGGATGCCCGGGACGAGGCTATGCACCAGCGCGCCGAGTGAGAGGAAGTCCAGGGAGCCTTCAGAAGGAATATTGTGTACATACTTCTTCATAATTTATGGCTCACCTTTCTTCCAGACAGTCGAAGTTATCTCCCCGCCGCGTCCCGTCCAATTCGTATGGAAGTACTCGCCACGCGGTTTATCGACACGTTGATAAGTGTGTGCGCCAAAGTAGTCGCGTTGTGCTTGAAGCAGGTTGGCTGGCAGGGATGCGCGACGGTAGCCATCGAAGAATGCCAGCGTACTCGACATGGCCGGGATCGGGATGCCCTTCTGAACGGCCAGAGATACAACCTGCCGCCATCCGGGTTGCGCGGAGAGGACCTGTTCGGTAAAGTATGGATCCAGCAGCAGGTTGCTGAGACCGGGATTCTTCTCGAAGGCCTCCTTGATCTTGCCCAGGAAAACAGAACGGATGATACAACCGCCGCGCCACATGAGGGCGATGCCGCCGTAGTTGAGGTTCCACTTGTATTCTTTGCCTGCAGCACGCAACAGCATGTAACCCTGGGTATATGACATGAGTTTGGAGGCGAATACGGCCTGCTCCAGGTCGTCAATGAAAGCTTTCTGTTCGGTATTAATGTTGGACTCAGGTCCAGAAAGAACCTTAGAGGCGGTCACGCGCTCATCTTTCAGCGATGATAACGCCCGCGCCAGCACGGCCTCAACCACCATCGTCAGCGGGATGCCCATATCGAGCGCCGAGATGCCCGTCCACTTGCCGGTACCTTTCTGCTCGGCGGTATCCAGGATTTTGTCCACCAAAGGCTGGCCATCCTCGTCTTTGTAGCCCAGGATATCGCGCGTGATCTCGATCAGGTACGAGTCGAGCTTGCCCTTATTCCACTCGGTGAAGACCGCGTGCATCTGGTCGGCGGTCAACCCCAGTCCATCGCGCATCAATTGGTAGGCCTCGCAGATCAATTGCATATCGCCGTACTCGATGCCGTTATGCACCATCTTGACATAATGCCCCGCTCCGTTCTCGCCAACCCAATCACAGCAGGGGTCTTCACCACCATCCGCGCGCTTGACCTTAGCCGCCACCGCCTGGAAGATGGGCTTGACATGCGGCCAGGCTGTAGGAGAGCCACCCGGCATGATGGATGGGCCGCGGCGAGCGCCCTCTTCGCCGCCGGAAACGCCCGTGCCGATGAACAGCAGTCCTTTGGATTCAACATAAGCGGTGCGGCGGATACTGTCGTTGTAATTCGAGTTGCCACCGTCGATGAGGATGTCACCGGGCTCCAGATGCGGGAGCAGCAGCTCGATGAAATCGTCCACCGGTTTGCCCGCCTGGACCATCAACATGACGCGTCTGGGCTTCTTGAGCGCACTTGCCATTTCTTCCAGCGAGTGCACGCCTATCACCTTGGTTCCCTTGGCAGCGTTGTTCAGAAACTCATCCACCTTGGATACGGTACGATTGAATACGGCGACGGTGAACCCGTGGTCGTTCATATTCAAGACCAGGTTCTGTCCCATGACTGCCAGACCGATCAGGCCAATGTCCGCTTTATTCATACTGTTATTCCTTTTCTCTAGGTGATCTAGTATTCAAGACACTTCAAAGTCTGGATTTCATTCGATATAACATCTCTCCGGCTTGGGGGACGTAGAGCACACCCTCCTCCTCGCGGCCTTTCCACTCTTCCATATTGATTCCCACCGGGTCTAGATAACCCAGGTTGATGTGCCGGCAACGCGCCTCGGGGATGCCGGTCGCCAGGGTGACGCGGATGCGGGGTGTCTCGAGACCGGCCAGCGGATCGTACAGGCCCATCCCCTTCAGGTGCGTTGAATGCGCCAGCACACCACCCGGGTAGTCCTTGAACTTGTCCCACTGCTTCAGGAAATAATCGCGGCAGTGGTAGCCGATCTGATCCAGCAGCTTGCCGTGGGTGAAACTGACCTCATGGATGTGTGGGGCGTATATAACCACCTCGCCACCGTCGGCTATGGCCGGTTCCACCTTGTACATGCCTTTGGCGGCGGTCCATAAATCGTCGTACATTTCCGGCATGATGGACAATACGCGCTGGAAAGGTTTACCCACATAGGTAATGTGTTTCTTCGCCGACAGTTCTGCTGCTGCCTGCCAGGCCTCCTCCGGGGAGCCAAAATAGATCCCAGCCAGGCCTGCGTGGGTGACGACCAGACTAAAACAGGCTTTGGGAAGTTCAATCAAAGCCGCAGCCTGGTCAATCACGGCGCGCACCGGTGTATGTTCTGTGCCAATCACCTTGTAACTGGTGATGACCGCACCCAGCCAATGGGTGAAATTGATGATTTCCGAGCCTGCAATTCCGGGGAAGAAATACTTGTTGCCCCCAGAGAACCCGACCACCTCGTGGGGGAAAACCGGTCCGCAGATAATGAGTTGGTCATAATCGAAAATCAAGCGGTTGAGTCTGACCAGTACGCATTGCCGCATCGATCCACTAGTGATGGCATCAATATCGACAGAGGAAATGGCACCGATGCAGGCGAACTGATCCGGGTCATTCCACTTATGGTTGAAGATATGGCTCTTGCCTGTCTGGCCGTTGACCACCGTGCGGCCCACCAGTCTGCTCAACTGGGAATCGCTCATCGGCTGGTGCGTCCCCAAGGCGACCAGGAAGTCCAAAGCGGCTATGCGTGGACCGAGGAAGTTTTCAAACATGCCGAACATGAACGGCATGGGCATGCTGCGCGTGCCGTCGGGGATGATGATGAGCACACGCTTGCCGTCCACAGGCAGCGTGCTCAACGCTTCGCCTACAATCACACTAGTCTCGTTATCAGTCAGGATCCGGTCAGAAAAACCTTTGCCGATCAGCATAGATGTCACACTCCACTGAAAGCGGAGAATCCGCCATCCACCGGGACGACGATACCGGTGACGAAGGCCGAAGCTGGCGAAAGCAGCCACATGACCGTACCGAGAAGATCCTGCGGTGCGCCAAAACGGCCCATGGGAGTATGGCTGAGGATGGATAATCCGCGGGATGTCAACTCGCCGGTTTCTTTATCCGTCAGCAGGAAGCGATTCTGCTCAGTCAGCAGAAAACCGGGGGCAACCGCGTTGACACGGATCTCTGGTGAATATTCCTGTGCCATGTGAACGGCCAGCCACTGGGTGAAATTACTCACTCCGGCTTTGGCAGCGGAATAGGCAGCGATGCGGGTCAGGGGGCGGAACGCGTTCATCGAGGAAAGGTTCAGAATTACACCAGCCTTTTGTTCTGCCATCAACTTGCCAAACACCTGGCATGGCAGGATCGTCCCCATCAGGTTCAGGTCAAAGATCCAGCGCAGGGCTTCTGCCGGCAGGTCGAAGAAGCGCTGCTCCGGGTTGGTGGTGGCGGAGGGTTTGTTACCGCCTGCTCCGTTGATGAGGATGTCTACGCGACCGAATTTTGCAACCACTGCTTTAGCTGCAGCTTCAATGCTGGCTTTCTCGAGTACGTTGCAGGCTACGCCGATGGCGTCCGCGCCGCTGGAGCGGATCTCGGCGGCGAGACTATTGGCGGCTTCTGTATTCAGATCCAGCACAGCGAGTTGCGCCCCGGCAGCAGCCAGCGCCCGGCACATGGCCGCGCACAGCACACCAGCCCCGCCGGTTACAACTGCAGTCTTGCTGCAGAAGTCGTAGAGTTCAAAGAAATTCTTGTTGTCCATGTTCTTATCCTTCCGCTGGCAGGAGTGCTCGTAAATGTCGCACAAAGTGCCTCTCCAGGTTGGAGGCATAGACTTCAGGATTGGCCCGAAGGAAATCCATGAAGCGGGTATAGAAGCGCCAGTCGCCAAGGATTGTTCTATCGGTCAGAACCGAGCCAAAGGTCACGTGCAGGATCTCGCGGGCATCGAACTGGTCGAGTAGTCCCGGCCAGTTAATGACCGTGTCAGGCAGGGGGGCACGCTCAAGTTCTGCCGAGATATGGTAACTGATCCGGTCATTATTGTAGCGCTCGAGGGCGAATTCATAGATTTCCCGGAAGAAGGTTGGATTGACCGCGGCGATGGTGCGCAGGGCTTCGAGATAACTCGTTCCGGCAGTCTTGAGGTGGACCAGGCCACCCGTAAGGTGGGCGACTACCGGATAGATGCTGAACTTGTCCGAGCCGGAATGCAGGCTGAGTTTATATGGCCCGAACTGGCGGGCAATAGCCGCATGACCGGCAAAGTCGGTTTCGAAGACAGCCAGATCGCCGATATAATCCACGCCTTTTTCAAAGCGCCCCATGTAACGCGGTGCCAGACTAACCCACTTCACGCCCAGCCGTTTCAATTCACTAGCGATGTAGACGTGTTCGGCGTGCGAGGTGGGCTGGTCGGTCTCATCCACCGAGACTTCAAACTCGAACGGGCGTGCACCGGCAGCCCATACCAGGTGTCGATACATATCTGCCACGTGAACGACCGCATTGCCGTACTTGACGGCTGCTTTTAGCAGGGTAGGTTCGTCGAAGGTAATCGACCGATCTTCAATGATGAATGATTTCCCGAGCAGGCCCGAAGCCTCGACACTCACTTCATCGTGCAACTTGGCGGAGAATTCGCGCAGTTCGCCCAGGCTGGCAGACTCAGCGCGGTTATTCACTTGAAACCCGGGGTCGATGGTGTAGAAGGTGTACCCGGCAGCCAAACATACATCGATATCCGCCGGGGTCTTGAGGTGGTCGGCGTCCGCGCCAAATCCATCGTTCCAGCCTTCCTGGAAAATGCCCCAGGTGGCATCATCCATCACTTGCTGGGGTGTGCGCCCGGTGCGGTTCATCTCGCGGATGGATTGTTGGGCGAAGATAGGTGCAATCCTGCCCCTGGCAGAGCGGATGGCGCGTACATGCCCCGGAGTCGCCAGGCCGATGCGGTCTCCCATCCCGGCGGAGGTTTGCAGCCCGAGTGGATGCGGCAGGAGCCAGGCCAGGTGGGATCGAAGCGCAGCGTTGTTCTTTGGGGTAAGTGCGCACAGGCTCAGTGTCCGTGAGCCGAATTCGGTCCGCTCGCCATCGAAACCAGCCAGAGGCGAGTCAGCCAGTACGGCCAACCGGTTCCCGGTCCCTGTCTGCGCCAGCCCGAATTCCACGCCGTCCTGGCTGGTAAGCGATTGAGGGATAAGGTTAAGGTTTGAAGATGTCAGATTGGTCATTTTTTTTGGTAGGTCTGGCGGTTGAAGCGCGAACGAGCAGATTGCCTTTCAAGGTTTGGATTTTAGGGCCAGAGTTTTCCTCGGAACCATTGAGCAGGCCAAGCACAAGACGGGCCGCTTCGGCTCCGATGAAGCGTTTGGGCTGGTCAAACGTTGTCAGAGGGGGATTGGTGTAGGCGGAGAAGATGATATTGTCGAACCCGGTAACGGACATCTGCGCCGGGACAAGGACCCCCGCGGATTGAAAGGCCTGTAAAACACCGATGGCCATCATATCGTTGTAACAGACCAACGCGGTGGGGAGAACCTGGAGATTCAAGAGATGTTCCAGTCCGGCCAGACCGTTTTCAGGGCTGCCGCCCGGAACCTGGTGGATGTATGCGGCTGGGACGGCAATGCCGGCCCTCTCCAGTTCCTGCTGGAAACCTGACTGCCGGTCATGGGTGCTGCGCCCGGCGTTGGCATTTCCGAGATAAGCAATTTTCCGGTGTCCCAATTCGATCAGGTGACGGGTTATCTGTCGGCTGCCGTCCACGTCGTCATGATAGATGGAATAGCGATATTCCTCGGCGGCCTGATTGTTGACCATCACGATGGGAACACCAAAACTGGCGAGTTGGCGGCTTTCATCGGTGCTGACAGGAGTGGAGCAGATGATAATCCCATCCACACGCCGTTCGACCATGGCTTGTACGATGGCCTGTCCATGCTCCTGATTCCGTTGCGAAGCGGCCATGAAAAGGCTGTAGCCGCTGGCCTGGGCCACTTCTTCGATACCCTGCAGGATTTCGCTGAAGAAGGGGTCAGCAACGTTGCGGATGATAACGCCCAGTGCCTGCGAACGGTTAGTCTTCAGGGTGCGGGCAGCCGCGCTGGGGCTGTAGCCCAATTTCGCAGCGATCATTTGGATGTGTTGCGTTGTTTCGGCGGATATCAAAGTGCTGCCTCTCAGCGCGCGGGAGACTGTAGTGTGGGCAACGCCGGCCTGCCTGGCAATATCCTTGATCGTGGCTGGCATCCTGACTCCTTCAGACTAAACACATAAATGCACACGTGTGCATCGATATTAGAAGTTTACACAATTTCTTGAGAAAAGTCAATCCATTGAAAGAATACTTGCAATCTTAATAGAAATGATGTATTATCTACAAATGAAAGCAATGTTTCAAAAAATTTTTATTTGAAAGTAAAAATCAAACTAATGTCATAGCGATGAGGAAGGTGAAACTGATATGGAAAAGAACACCGACATTGAAGCCATTTTCCTGGATGTTGGCAACACACTGCGTATCGTGATCCCGGACGAAGCGTTTATAGTCCACTCAAAACAGCAGCTTGTCAAGTTGACCGGCGCAAGTATGTCACCGGATGCGTTTCACGAGTTGCTCACAGAAAGATATAAGGTCTTGCGGAAGCGTGCAAAAGAGCAACTGCTTGAAGCCTCTGAAAAGGAAATGTGGACACAATGGATGCTGCCGGATTATCCAACCGAAAAGATCGCGCCGCTCTCCGGAAAGTTGACCCGCCTATGGCGTGATTGTGATGGCCGCCGGGTGCCGCGCGAAAACAGCACGGGAGTTGTCATTGAATTGAGCAAGCGCGGTTACCTGCTTGGGATCATTGCCAATACCATCACCGAGACGGAAATCCCGGACTATATTTTTGCGGAAGGCCTGACCGGATATTTCAAGACGGTGATCCTCTCCTCAATAATTGGGATCCGGAAACCCAACCCGGAGATTTATTGGGAAGCCGCCCGGCGGATTGGGGTTGAACCGGCAAAATGTGTTTATGTCGGTGACAACCCCGTCCGGGACGTGGAAGGCACCCGGGCGGCTGGATACGGAATGTTCATCCTTTACTATGAGCCGGCTACGCAGGCCAAGGAACCTGCCACTGTGGAAGTGACTCCAGACTATGTCATCCATGAGATGAAGGAATTACTGGATATTTTTCCTCCCCGAAGGAGTTGAATTGACTACCAGCATAGATGCTATTTTCATCGATCTAGGCAACACTTTGCGAATTCTGATCAAGGATAAGGCTCATATGGCGCGGGCGCGCCAGGAGATCGTCCGCCTGGTCGGGACGAACGAGGATCCGGTTACATTCTGCGCAAAATTGGATGAACGTTACAAGCTCTACCGTAAATGGGCCTTCGAGACACTTACTGAAGCGCCAGAATCCGAGTTGTGGGTGCGCTGGCTCGTGCCGGATTATCCCGCCGAAAGAATAGCTCCCTTGGGTGCAGAGCTAACCTTTCAATATCGACAATCCATGGGAAGGCGTGTGGTGGTGGAAGGGGGCAGGGATGTAGTGGATCAGCTTCTCCAACGTGGCTACACCCTGGGGATTATCAGCAACTTGATTGGTACACGCGAAATCCCGGAATGGCTGGAGAAGGAGGGTTTCTCGCCTTATTTCAAGTCGGTTGTGCTTTCTTCCATCTACGGGAAACGAAAACCTGATCCGTCCATATACCTCGAAGCAGCGCGCCGGGCGGGGGTGGAACCGGGGAACTGCGCCTACGTTGGCGACAATCTCAAACGTGATGTGAGCGGTACCCGTGCGGCCGGATTTGGGTTGCTGATTATCATGATCTCACCGGAGGAACTGGCTGAAGCGGTCATTACCGACGAAAACCGGCCGGATGTCATCATTCACAAATTCATACAACTCCTGGATATTTTTCCAAGACTCAATCAAGTCAACCTTACTTAAAACCGGCGGGAGATTGGAGGCTAGATGTCAAAGAATCAAATTCCCCGGGGCGCCAGTAACCTGGCGGAGGCGGTCAAGGAATTGTATGCAGCTGGTCAGACAGATTATTCCCTCGAGCCGATTGTCCTTACAGATTTGCAGGGTATGCCGGTGGGTCGAATCACGGATGGCGACGCAGTCATTTTTTGTTGCCGGCGTGGTGAACGCGAGATCCAGCTGACCGAGGCGTTCACAGAGCCGGGATTTTCCCACTTCCAACGGGCGGATTTTAAGAATCTCCCATTTATCATCCTGACTCTATACCATGAGAAATTCAAAGATTTGCCGGTCGCTTTCGCTCCTGTAAACATCCATGATACGCTGGGCGAAACTGTCAGTCGCGCCGGCTTGCGCCAATTACGCACCTGCGAGTCTGAAAAGTTCGCCCACATAACATTTTTTTTCAATGGAGGGAATAATCAACCTTTTCCCGAGGAGCAGGACGTTTGCATCGCCTCTCCAAGGAGCATACCCTTTGACCAAGTACCTGAACTTAGCCTTCCAAAGGTGGTTGAACAGGTGCAGCTTGGCTTGGAGAATAAATACGATCTGATCATAACCAATTTTGCGAATGGCGATGTGATTGGTCATACATCGAATAATGCAGCCAAGATCCAATGTGCCACCCTCTTAGATCATTGGCTGGGACAGGTTCTGAAGGAGGCCCGAAAGGCCGGATACGTTGTTTTCATAACTGCCGATCACGGAAATCTCGAAGAAATGACCCATCCAGATGGCACGCCCAATGTTTCCCACACCGGCAACCTGGTACCATTCATTTTGGTTGATCCGGCCTGGTCTTCGACTGCATGTACCCGCGATGGAACACTGGCCGACCTGGCTCCGACGATTTTATCCGCCCTTGATCTTGAGCAGCCTGCCAGCATGAATGGCCAGACTCTTATTCCCGACTACCATTGGGGTGGGCGACGGCGGGTACTTCTCATCATACTTGACGGATGGGGTTTCGGCAAAAAGGACGACTCCAACCCAATATTTCTGGCCGGGACTCCTGTTTGGGATGATTTGGTCAAACAGTATCCCTACAGTCAATTGAAAGCCAGTGGGGAAGCGGTCGGCCTACAAGCCGGTAAAGCTGGGAATTCCGAGGCGGGTCATATAAACATTGGCGCCGGCCGCGTGATCCTGCAGGATGATGTCCGCCTTGACCAGGCCATGCAGGATGGTTCGTTTTATACCAACGAGGTTTTTCAAAAGACTATTAACGATGTAAAAAAAAGAGGCACCAGCCTGCACCTGATTGGCCTGCTTACTGAAAAAAGTTCGCATGGCTCGATCGATTATCCGCTGGCACTGTTGAAGATGGCAGCAGAAAACGACCTAGACAAGGTATACCTGCATGTCATTTTCGATGGGCGTAGTACTCAGCCCGGCAGTGCGCCAGCCCTTCTGGAGAAATTGGAAAAACAAGTGCGAGAGATCGGCGTGGGTCAAGTTGTCAGTGGCATCGGGCGTGCATATGCCCTGGACCGGGATGGCAATTATGCCAAAATAAAGTTTACCTACGACGCGTTTGTTTCTGGTATTGGAAAAAAGTGGGCTTTGGCCTGATGGGAGCCTTCCAATGGATCTAATTTTCCTGCAGGAATTAATAATCGCCGCTCAAACCAAAATCGCCATGATCATAATGGATGGATTGGGTGGCTTACCGCTCGAACCGGGAGGTAAAACTGAGTTGGAAACTGCCGTCACACCAAATCTCGATGCCCTGGCTGCACAATCGGAATTGGGGCTGACGGTCCCCGTTGGGCCGGGTATTACAGTGGAGAGCGGTCCGGGACACTTGGCGCTCTTTGGTTATGATCCGCTCCGGTACAGAATTGGACGCGGCGTGCTGGAGGCTATCGGCATCGGTATTGAACTGGGGCCAAACGATGTTGCGGTACGCGGCAATTACTGCTCAGTGGATGCGAACGGAGTGGTGACGGATCGACGAGCCGGGCGCATACCGACCGCGGTGAGTAGAGAACTATCCAAGTTGCTGTCAACAAAGATCGAAGATGTCACATTCCTGGTCGAAACGGTCAGGGAACATCGCCTGTCCATTGTCCTGCGCGGGTCTGGATTGAGCGCCGATGTGAGTGAATCCGATCCACAGAAGAATGGCTACCACTTGCTGCCGCTACGTGCTCTCGCTCCGGAAGCTGAGAAAACGGCGTACGTGGTGAATCAATTTGTTGAACGAGCACGCCAGGTCATGGATGCCTACACACCAAAACCACTCGCAAACATGCTCCTGATGCGCGGTTTTGATAAATATCCCAATTTTCCGGCGTTTCCAGACTTGTTTGGGTTACGCGCGGCAGCCATCGCAGTGTATCCCACGTATCGCGGGATCGCAAAGTTGGTTGGTATGCAACTGTTGTCGGTTGAAGGAAGCACAGCGGCAGACGAATTCACCATCCTGGAAAAGAATTGGAACGACTTTGACTTTTTCTATCTGCATATCAAGGATACAGATCTGGCCGGCGAGGACGGTAACTTTGCCCGCAAGGTGAATATCATCGAAGAAGTGGACAGCCTGATGCCGCGGTTGATGGAACTCGATCCGGACGTGGTTATCGTCAGTGGGGATCACTCGACTCCGGCTGCGCTAAAAGGGCACAGTTGGCACCCTGTGCCGACGCTGGTGTATGGCAAGTACGTCCGCGCCGGCGGTATCGCTGAATTTGGGGAACGCGCCTGCAGGCGCGGCAGTCTGGGGATCCTGCCAGCGAAGAACATCATGCCTCTCGCGCTAGCTAATGCCCAGCGTCTGGGTAAATTCAGTGCCTGAAAAAGCGATTTATGAGTGTACTCTCGTTTTAGAAATATTGGAATTAACGCTACCTGTTTGGCTATTTGTATACGATCCGGCTCTCTCCACCTTTATTACCAGGATATCGATCAATGACCACTCTGATTTTAAATGCCCCGGATGCTTTTTCAGCGGCGCTTTTTGAAGAAATGAAACAAATTAATCCGGGCATCTCGGATCTGGAGCTCTACGAGTTTCGCTATGGGCTGATTGACCTGTTTCCTGAAAAAGGTTGGGGATCCGTAAAATTGGATCGAAAAGAGGAGATTGAAGAGCGCCTGAACAGCCGGGATTTCTACGATGGCATCCAGATCAAACCAAAGCTGGCTGATCGGATTGTGCTGGACGAACAGATTATCCGGCTGGCGCAAATGCTATTTGTGGGCTTGATCACGGGCGAGTATGAGCATGAATGGATAAAGAAGCATTTCTACTTCGATATCCGTGGCTTTTACTTCCTGCACCGCACGCTCTATTTCACTGACAATGTGCTGGCGCATTTTGGTGGCAAACCGTTCAAACGATTCGAGCAAAAGCAAAAGGATTTTGAGTGGCGACAAGACCTGGGGTATAAAGATTTCAAATATTCGAATGCCGAAGTAGATGCGCTTTTCATCGAAAGCGTGGAGAAAATCATTGCATTCCGTGGAACTCCGATCTTGCTTGCAATTGCTGGGCCGACCGCTGCCGGCAAGACCGAGATAGTCGAGTGTTTGCGCAGCGCATTTGAGCAGGTGGGCCAGCAAGTCACATCCATCGAACTGGATAATTTCCTGACCGACCGTGATCAGCGTGAGGTGAAGGGTATTCACTCGGAAGGCAAGAAAGCCTTTCATTTTGAACTCTTCAAGCAAAGCCTGGAAGACATCACGCATGGGAAAAAGATCAGCATCCCCTGCTACGACACTGTGTATGCCACCTCCAGCCATGATCTGCAAGGCAATTTGAAACCAGAGGGTGTACCGATTGCGATCGAGCCAGCGGACATCATATTTATTGAGGGAAATTTCCCTTTTTTATATGATGAAATCATTCATCTGATCGGTATTAAAGTGGTTTACCTGACCGACGACCCCATACGAATCAAGCGCAAATGGAAACGCGATATTGACTATCGCAAGAAATATGATTCCACCTATTTTCGAAACCGGTTTTTCAAAGACCAATTCATCATGGCGCAGATCGCTTACCGGCCACAAATGGAGGTTTGCGACATGACCGTGGACACCACTGGTGCAGCCCTGTGGGTGACGCCGGAAATTGGAGAAATTCTTAGGAAAAGTTGAAAGGATGGCATATGCCCGGGATGGACAGGTTGAACACGCCGGAAATATCTTCTGCAATTTTATATGATGCGATGAAGCGGATCAATGCTGGTATCAAAGATCTGGATTTGTTTGAATTTCGCTATGCCCTTGAAAATGTATACCCTAAGGATGGTTGGAACTTTGTAGAATTGGAGAAGCCGCTTGAAATCGAACGCCTGATTGGAGACCGGGATTTCTATACCAGCATCCAACTCAAGCCCAAAGATGGCGAAAGGATCGTTCTGGATGAAAATATCCTCCGGCTGACTCGCATGCTTTTCGCAGGCCTGTTAGGTAAAGAATATACCGAAGAGTGGGTGATGACACACTTTTATTTTGATATAAGAGGTTTTTACTTTTTGCCCAGGATGGTTTATTTTACTGAGGATGCGCTGGCCCATTTTGGCGGGAAACCTTACAAACGTTTCGAACAAAGGCAAAAGCGTTTTGAGCGTTTTCAAGACATTGGCTACAAGGATTTTAGAAAAGCTAATTCGGAAATAGATCAAGCTTTTATCGAGAGTCTACAGACACTCATCCAGGTTCGCAGCCTCCCGTTGATTATCACGCTTGCCGGACCCAGCGCGGCTGGCAAGACGGAGATAACGAAACGCCTGCTCAATGTGTTTGAAAAGGCCGGCAGAAAGTCCACCACCATTGAAGTGGACAATTTCCTGCTGGATATGGAATATCGTGATAAAAAACCCATGGGGAAAGAATCAACTCATTTTGGATTGTTCCTGCACAGCCTTGAGATGATCCTTCAGGGGAAAAAGATCACTATCCCCAGGTATGATTTTATCTATGCCACTTCCAGTCATGATCTGGGTGGCAACCTGAAACCAGGCTGCATTCCAATTGAAATCGAGCCGGCCGATATTATTTTCATGGAGGGAAATTTTCCATTCCATATAGAGGAACTCTCCGGCCTGATTGGGATCAAAGCTGTGTATTTAACCGATGATCCCATCCGGCTGAAACGGAAATGGAAGCGCGATATCGACTATAGGAAAAAATACGATCCTGCCTTTTTCAGGAATAGATTCTTTCGGACCCAGTTCTTAAGAGCCGAGGAATGCTACCGGCCTTTGATGAAAGTTTGCGACCTTGTCGCAGACACCACCGGGGCGGCTTTCTGGGCAACGCCTGAAATCGTTAAAATACTAAGCCGGGATTGAGCTAAGAAATGACGATTCAGATGCAGGTATCATGCAGGATCGAAGCAATTTTTTTTGACATTAACGGCACATTATGGATTCGAGAACAACACGACCCAACCCAGCGCGCCGCCACCCGGCGGATACTCGAATTGCTTGGGAAAGAAGATGCTCCGGATGCTTATTGGGAAGAATTGATCCGGCGTCAAAAAACATACAGCCAATGGGCTCAGGAGAACCTGCTCCAATTATCTGAAAAAGAAATTTGGACTCGCTGGATCCTGCCGGATTATCCGCGTGATCAGATTGAACCAGTCGCGGCCGAGTTAACTCTGGCATGGATGGAGCGCAAAGGGCATACAGTTCCCACAGCGGGTGCGGATGGAACGCTTTTCGAATTGAAGCGGCGAGGGTATCGTCTAGGAGTGATCAGTAACAGCATGTCATCGTTGGATATTCCGCGCAGTCTGGATTCTTATGGTTGGAAAGAATATTTTGAAGTTGTGATCTTATCCTCGGCTTTGAAACGCCGAAAACCTGCCCCAGAGCCATTCTGGGAAGCCGCGCGCGCGCTGAATGTAAAACCCGCCCAATGCGCCCATCTCGGTAACCGGATCTCAAAGGATCTGGTCGGCTGTAAACGGGCCGGCTTTGCACTAGGGATCATTCTCGAACCGCCTGGCAATCCACGTACAGATGAGCGGGAGCATACCATACAACCCGATGCAGTCATCCATTCGCTGAACGAGCTTCTTGATATTTTCCCGCAGCGGTTTCCGCCCCAGCCAAGGATCAGATAAAAGTATGGTTATTCCCCCTGCTCTCAAATCCAGGCCATTTCTGTTGTATTGGATTGGGCACCTGATTTCAATCGCGGGTTCACAGATGCAACTATGGGCAATATATTGGCATCTGCGGACATTATCAGATCAGCCCATGGTCATCAGCGGTATTGGGTTGGCACGTTTCCTGCCAGTGATTCTGCTTTCCCTGTTTGCTGGAGTGGCTGCAGACCGGTTCGATCGTCGCAAAATGGCAATACTTACCCAGATTGGGCTGGGGGCTGTTGCATTGTTTCTTGGCATGACTACCGCCTGGAGAGTTGTATCGTTATGGCTAATCTTCGGTTTGGTGATTATTCAGTCGGTGGCTGTAGCATTTGATGGCCCTGCCAGACAGGCTCTTATTCCCTCCTTGGTGCCGCGCGAAAACCTGGCCAACGCCTACAGTCTGAACTCCATTGCTTCCAAGGTGGGTGGCATTCTGGGACCGGCAATTTGTGGAGTGGTGATTGCCTTTTGGGGCCTGCAATGGGCTTATTGGCTGAATGCCGTTTCCTATCTGGCTGTCATCGCGGCGCTGATCGCGATGGGAGATATTCGAACTGGAATTGAAAAGAAAACCTTCGAACTGCAAAGCAGTCCCGGCTCCAGGGGGTTAGTCCCTGTTCCCGGACGGGAACCTGGGAGGGGAACACTCCGTGATATCAGGGAAGGAATCGAATTCATCAAAAATTCCCCGATCATCTTATCTGTCATGTTCCTGGACTTCTTTGGCACTTTCTTCTCGTCGGCGAATACCCTGCTGCCCTTTGTGGCACAGGATATCCTGCATGTAGGTCCGATCCAGTATGGCTGGTTGTCTGCTTCCCAGGCAATTGGGACCTTGATGATTGGATTATATCTTTCGCAGAAGACCAAACTCCTTCGCCAGGGAATGTTGATCTCCATTTCCATGGCAATGTTCGGCCTGGCTACAATACTTTTTGGGGTTTCCACTTCCTTCTGGTTGACCATGCTTGCTCTGATTTTAATAGGCTTCTTTGATGGCTTGAGTAACATAATTCGTAACACCGTCCGACAACTTCAGACACCGGATTCAATGCGCGGTCGCATGATGAGCATCACCCAGATCTTCTTCAAGGGTGGTCCCCAGCTAGGAGAAGTGGAATCCGGTCTGGTGGCACAGATCCTGGGGGTTCCATTTGCAATCATCTCAGGTGGGGTGGGTTGTGTGCTGGCCACCTGGATCGTGATAAAAAGGATCCCTCAACTCTGGAATTACAACGGAGATGAAGCTATCAAGGACGATATTGTCGCTGATAGACCCACACCTGGATGACAAATGACACATTTTGTGAAAGAACACTTGCATTCTTGTCGATATTGTTGTATTATATCCAAATGAAAGTAGAATTTCAAAATCGTAATCTTTGAAAGTTACTCTCTGTCCACTAATTTGAGGAAGAAGCAAAGCGATGAACTCAGAAGCCCAAAACCCGGTCGGGTTTAGCCAATTGATCAGCGAGCGTTATCCGCAACTCACTAAAAGTGAGAAGCGTATTGCCAGCTTTCTGAACCAGAATCAGGATGAGGCCGCCTTTCTTCCCGCTGGCGATATTGCCGAAAGGCTTCAATTGAGTGAAGCTACCATGGTTCGTTTTGCACGCGCACTCGGTTTCGATAATTACCCCGCCATGCGGGCGGCACTTCAAGAAGGTTTCCGTCACCGCCTGACCCATTCCTCCCGCTTGCGCAGCCGCCTGGATGAACTGCGCACTGGAGGCGATATTTTCGAACGGCTTGTGGCTTCAGAGATCGATTTCATGACGGAAGCTCTTCAAACACTTGACCGTAAAGCCTTTAACGCGGCTGTTGAGTTGCTTCGAACTCACAAGCGCGTTTTTGTTTTTGGGCTGGGTCCGTCCATTTCACTCGTTGATTTGCTGGATATCCGCCTGACCCGCTCAGCCCGGCAAGTAATCCCTCTGAAAACCTCCGGAAGGGAGATCCTCGAGCCTCTATTATTGATGTCCCATGAAGATTTGCTGATTGCCATCGGCTTTTTCAATGTGACTCCCAGTCTTCAGATGGTCCTCGATTATGCTAATCAGCACAAAACACAGGTTATCCTTCTGACCGACATGCTCGGTCCACTGGTGGGTGATAAAGCCGATGTAATCCTATCGGCTCGCCGCGGACCGGTATCCGCCTTCCATTCCCTGACCATCCCGATGACTATCGTCAATGCCATGCTCCTGGCGCTGACCTCGGTGGACCAGGAAAATGTAATGGCCAACCTCGACAAGCTTGATCAAATGCGTGAGCGTCTCAAGAAATCCAACGGTTCACTCCCCTGATAAGTCCAGTAGAAGATAGGAAGAAATATGGCAATTTCCACAATGACTCAACAACCCTTGTCAATGCGCCTGCTGGCCGCTTGGCGCAGGTTCATTCTCTGGCTGACCCGGCCGCAGGTTGTCCTGGCATTGATCATGCTGGTGCTCATGTTTTACATGGTCATCATCCCCCTCTATAAACTGGTCGAGACCACGGTGACCTGGCAGCTTTCAGATCTCAGCCGCTTCCCGGATGCAGAGGTGGGCGGATTGACCGCTTTTCACTGGGTCAGGATGCTGACCGGTATATTCGGCCGGATATACACCTACACCCCCCTGCAGCATTCGATGACCATTGCCATAGGCACGGTTGTGCTTTCGCTATTGATCGGTGGATCGCTGGCCTGGCTGGTAGTCCGCACTGATATGCCGGGCAGGAAACTCGTCAACCAACTGGCTGTGCTGCCCTACATCATGCCCTCCTGGACCCTGGCCCAGGCCTGGTTGGTGTTGTTCAAGAACCGGCTTGCAGGCGGGGCACCGGGCATGTATGAAGCCGTATTGGGCGTGAGTCCGCCCGACTGGTTGTCATACGGGCCGGTGCCGATCATCATCTGCTGCGCGTTGCATTATTACACTTTCTTTTTCCTGTTCGTTTCGGCGGCGCTGATGTCGATCGATTCCAACCTGGAGGAAGCCGGGGAGCTGATGGGCGCCAGCCGCTGGCGCATCCTGCGCAAGATCACCCTGCCGCTGGTGCTGCCGGCCTTGCTTTCCGGTTTCATCATGACCTTTTCCAAGGTTATGGGCACCTTCGGCGGGCCGAATATCCTGGGTTCGCCGGTAAAATACTACGTGGTCGCCACCATGCTGCGCGGCAGCCTGGCGGCTGGAGACAGGGCAGACGCCTTCGTGCTGGCGATCGTCCTGATCATGTTCGCCATGGTCACGATTTCGCTTAACCAGAGACTGGTGGGCACGCGCAGGAGTTATGAAACGATCGGAGGTCGCGGCTTTGTCGCCAACGCCAGCAAGTTGAGAAATATGAAGAAGATCATCCTGACGGGCGTGATCATCTTCCAACTGCTGGTGCTTATCGTGCCTCTGGGCTTGCTGTCCTACGACACCTTCCTACTGCGAACGGGGGATTACAGCTTCAGTAATCTTTCTTTGCAGAACTGGATCGGACAGCCCAATCCGCTTTACAACGACGGCGAGCCGGGAGTCCTGCTTAACCCGAGGGTCTACAAAACGGCCTGGAACTCGATCAAGCTGGCTCTTTACACGGCTTTTTTCACCGCCCTGCTGGGCGTCCTGCTCGGTTATTCCATCGTCAAAGGCCGCGGTACCCGACTCTCCAAGCTGGTTGACCAGCTTGCATATATTCCGTATGTCATTCCGGGCATCGCCTTCGGCGCGGTTTACATAGCCATGTTTGCCAGGAAGATTGGACCGCTGCCTTCCCTGTACGGCACCTTTGCCCTGCTGGTGATCGTCTCGGTGGCCAAACATATTCCCTACTCCTCCCGTTCGGGGGTCTCGGCCATGATGCAGGTGGGGCGTGAACTGGAGGAGGCTGCCCAGGTGGCCGGGGCCAACGTCTGGCAGCGTTTCAGGCGCATCATTTTTCCGCTGACCACCAGCGGTTTCGTTTCCGGTTTCCTGCTGACCTTCATCACCACCATGCGCGAGCTCTCCCTGATCATCCTGCTGGTCACGCGCGACACCCAATTGCTGGCCAGCCTGACCATGAAGTATGTGGAAGCCGGAAGGGATCAAATGGCGAACATTGTCATCCTGATCCTGGTTGCAATCACTGTCACAGGGAACGCCATCATCGGCCGCTTCAGGGGCGGAAGTCTTAAAAAAGGCCTTGGGATGTAAAGAGAGGACAGCATGGAAACAACCATTAGAATTAACAACTTAACGAAAAAATTCGGTGAAGTGCTTGCGCTCGATCATGTCAGCCTGGTCATCGAACCCGGGACATTCGTGACCCTGCTGGGTCCTTCTGGCTGTGGCAAGACTACGCTCCTGCGCTGCGTTGCCGGCCTGGAAGACCCGAATGGCGGTGAGATCTATATTGGCAATAAACTGGTTTTTTCTTACGACAAGGGCATTTCCCTGCAATCCAGCAAGCGCGAGTTGGGGCTGGTCTTCCAGAATTACGCCTTGTGGCCGCATATGAAGGTGGATAAGAATATCACCTTTGCACTGGAGATCCAGAAAATGCCCAAGGCCGAAATGGAAAAGCGGGTAAAAGAATCGCTTAAAGAAGTGCAAATGGAAGGCTACGAAGACCGCTATCCGCGTGAAATGAGTGGCGGGCAGCAGCAGCGCATTGCCCTGGCGCGCATGCTGGCCTATCGCCCCAAGGTCTTCTTAATGGATGAACCGCTCTCCAACCTGGACGCCCGCCTGCGCATGGACATGCGCGCGGAACTCAAGCGCCTGCACCATATTTCCGGCGCCACCACCATTTATGTGACCCACGACCAGGTGGAAGCATTGACCATGTCCACCTATATTGCCGTCATGAAGGAAGGTGTTGTTCAACAGTTCGATACCCCTGATAAGGTTTATCATTTCCCAGCCAATCTTTTTGTAGCAGATTTCATCGGCAACCCAAAAGTCAATCTGCTGGATGGTGTTGTGAGTGGAAAAAATGCAATCGACTTTGGAAAGTTCAAGATCACGATGAACACCTCCACCGCCTCTGGCAAAGTGGTGGTCGGTATTAGACCGGAAGATATCATCGTCTCGGAACGTCCTGAACCTGGCGCAGTGGAGTTTAACGCGTATTCCGTCCTGCCCTCCGGGGCAGATTCAACGATAGTTGCGCGCCTGGGTGAGACGGAATTAACCATCAGGGTGATGGGCATCAGTAAGATCAAGATGGACCAGAAGATCTGGTTATCTTTCGATCCGCAAACCCTGAACCTGTACGACAAGGAAACCAGCAATCTCATTGCATCCTGAAGACAGCTCAAAGACTGAAGGAAAATCAGAATCGCTGATCACGACCTTGATCGCTTGAAAGGAGGCACGATAATTCAATAACTCATTCAAAGACGGACCATTAGAATAATTCAATCTATTTCAAACCATTTGAGGAGGAAGAAATGAAAACGTTCGTAAAGCTGATTTCGCTGGTCATATTGGTCAGCCTTTTCGCAGCTTGTGGTGGTACACCCAAACCAACCCAGCCGCCTGCCGCTACCCAGTCTCCGGCAACTCAACCGCCTGCTGCAACAGAACCGCCTCTCAGCGCGAGTGAAGCCTGGGCGAAGGCGAATGGTGTCGGCCCCTACCAGCCTGCCACCGATGACTGGGCGGCCATCGAAGCTGCGGCAATACTGGAAGGGAAGGTGACGGTCTATGCCAACTCAGGTGGAGTTGAGGACTTGCCTGATGCATGGAAAGCCCTGTATCCGGACATCGAATTCGATGCTGCTGACACGGATGGCATTGATACCAAAATGCAAGCAGAGCAGGAAAGCGGGAATGTCATCGGGGACGTGTGGTTCAACAGTGACGGCCATATCCTGTACGGGAAATTCGTTCCCAACCAATGGTTGTGGTGGTTCGTCCCCCGGGAAGTGGTCATCCCGGAACTGACCGCTGAACGGCCGTTCGCCGTTGCACGCCACTCCACCGACGTGATTGGCTACAACAACAAATTCTACCCGGATGGCTGCCCGATCACCAACATCTGGCAGATCACTGAAGAGAAATACAAAGACAAATTCTTCATGGAAGATCCGATCTCTGACGTCAGCACGATGGCCAAAATGACCACCATTGTACAAAATTCAGACGAAATGGCTAAAGCTTACCAGGATCTTTACAGCAAGGATTGGACCACCGATCCCATGGTTGCAACGGATGCCTCCGGTATGGTGGTCGAGAACGCCAGCTATCTATGGCTCAAGAAATTGGCTAGCAACGGTGTGGTCGTTCTCGACGACGGGGATATGGTGGACGCGGCCTTTGCAGGGCTTGAGCTGCCCGCAGGTGAAGAGCCCGGGTTTGGATGGACCGGTTACTCGAGCTTAGAGGCCACTCTGGCTGGCGAACTGAACATGAGTCCGTGTTTTAATATGGAACCGATCATGGGCCTCTTCAAGACCAGCTTCCTGGCCATCGCCGCCAATGCACCGCACCCCAATGCGGCTAAACTGTTCATCCGCTTTATTCTGTCGGAGGCTGGTTTCGCCCCCTGGAACGAGCTTGGTTCGTGGCCGGCGGCAGAAGGAATTCCTGTAAACGAAGACAACATCCCTCTTGCAGAACTGATGCCGCAAGTCTGGGAGATGGATCCTATCTTCGCCTGGAACAACACCAGTAAATTCCGCGATTTCTGGGCTGCCGAACTGCTTATCGGCGTTAAGTAATCAAATCTTGTGTCTACAAGTTAGCAGGGTTTAAATGTACTTCCTGGGACATGGATGCAGCCTGTCTGTGTCCCAGGAAATCCTGAAACCAATCCTCGTCTGAGGAATTATCAGATAATGGTGATTATGCAGCTTGGACTCGAAATAGTCCCTGCAGATGATTTTGTGTTCCTGTTTTGAGGAGTAAATCGAATGTCAATCCGGGCAGTTTTCTTCGACATGGGTGGAACAATTGAAACATTCTGGCATAACCCGGAACTTCGTCTTCACGCCACGCCGGAACTGGGACGAAAGCTGGAGCTGGCAGGGGTCCATTTGCCTTTCGAAACCACTGAACTCTACGAAATTATCTCATCCGGGCTGGACAGGTATCATCAATGGACCCTGGAAACCCTGGAGGAATTGCCTCCCTCCAGGGTTTGGAGAGAATTTATTTTTCCTGATATTCCAGTCGATCAAAATAGACTGGACTTAGCCGCTGAAGAATTAATGGTGGATATTGAGCTCCTTTACTACCATCGTGAGATGAGGCCAGAGATTCCAGGAGTCCTTCAGGAGATAAAGAAAGCCGGTTTGAAAATTGGATTGATCAGCAATGTCTGCAGCCGGGGGCAGGTGCCGCTAAGTCTTGGGAAATATGGCATATTGGACTATTTTGATCCGGTGGTTTTATCCAGCATATATGGAAGGAGAAAACCGGACCCGGCTATATTTCACCATGCTGCACGCCTGGCGAACATTCCGACCAGTGAGTGCCTTTACGTTGGTGACCGGATCGCCCGGGATGTGGTCGGCGCGCGGAAAGCGGGATTTCGCCTGGCCATTCAGATCATCAACAACTTCGAACATGGTGAAGAAGATAACGGCGCCGAGCCGGATGCTGTAATTATCCGGATGACCGAACTACTGGAAATCCTAAGAACCGAATCGGAAAGCTTGTCTCCCACCAGTCTGCCATCAATCCAGCATCCAGGCAAGCTGCGCGCCCTCCTGTTCGATGCGGGCGATATCCTTTATTTCCGGCCTGAACGAGGCCAAAAATTCCAGACTTTTCTGGAGCAGTGCGACTTGGTGGATAAAAAGATCCCTGCCAAGGAGATCGAGACCCTGAAAGAGCAGGCATTTCATGGTTCGATCACGCAGGAACAATTCCGGGAGGCCGTTTTGCGTTTGCATGGAGTGGATGCGCCTGAAAAAATCGAACGTGGCAAACAAGCCATGCAAGAGGATGATAACAACATCCGGTTTTTCAAGGGAGTGCGGGAGACGCTCATCGCGTTGAAAGAGAACGGCTACATGCTCGGAATCATTACCGATACGGCCAACCCTCTTCATGTGAAACTAAAATGGTTTGAAAATGGTGGTTTTGTGCACGTCTGGGATTCGATCATTTCATCCTATGATCTGGGTTATCAAAAACCGGCCCCCGAGATTTATGGCGCGGCGCTACAGCAGCTTGGTTTGACGGCAAATCAAGTGGCATTTGTCGGTCATGATGTGAACGAATTGAAAGGCGCACGCACAGCCGGGATGAAGACCATCGCATTCAACTATGGCGAATCAGCTAAAGCGGATTTCTACATCAAAACGTTTTCCGACCTGCTAAAGCTGCCGATTATTTCAAGTTCTTTGAGAATTCCTGTGGTACGGGAATAGAGATGTCTGAACACATTGATGCGATCCTTTTCGACATGGGTGGGACACTCCGGCGCAACACCAACCGTGCGCTTTCTGAAAAGGTCGAAATCATGAAACAAATCCTGGAACTCATTGGGTCAGAGGAAGATCCAGCGGAATTCACAGCATTATTGACCTCGCGCTCCAACGCCTACCAGAAATGGGCCAAGCTAAATATGCTTGAATTAAACGAAGTCGAATTGTGGTGCCGCTGGATGCTGCCTGATCTACCAGCGGAGAAAATCAGCAAGATGGCGGTGAAACTCAACCAGATCTGGCGTGATGCAAACAGGAAATACCATATCATTCCCGAAGCGCAGGAGACAGTCCTGGCCCTTTTCCGAGCTGGCTACCGGCTGGGGTTGGTCAGCAATACCACCAGCAGTATAGAGGCGCCGCGTCTGTTGGACGAACATGGGATTGCCGGTTGTTTCGAGACTGTCATCCTGTCTTGTGAGGTTGGGAAACGCAAACCGGATGCTGCCATCCTGCTCGAAGCGACACGGCGCATGGGGGTCCGGCCTGCGCAATGTGCCTATATTGGTAACCTGCCGGACCGGGATGTGGCTGCAGCCCGCAACGCCGGATTCAGCCGGACGGTCATCCTGCGCGACTCGATCAGCCCCATCGAGCTGCCAATCGATCCCGCACTGCTCCCGGATCATTTCATCGACAACCTGAATGAATTACTGGAGATATTTCCATCCCTGCAGAAAGGGCAGAAACCGGCCTCGAATGATCGTGTCTATGATGCCTCTCTTTCCACGATGTGGGGGATGAAAAAGTTTTCTGCATTGGGGGATTTTCTCCTGACCGTACCCAGGTTGGGATTTACAGGCGTCGAGTTGAACCACCAGGTTACCCCGGGCATGCTGGCTGAAATTGATATGAATTGCTGTCGGTTCACAAGCATCCATGAACCTTGCCCGGCGGTCATTGCTGCGAATGTGTTGAAGAAGCAGGATCTGCTGATCTCCTCTCCCGATGAGGAGCGCCGCCGGGTAGGTATTAATTCGATCAAGCGCAGCATTGACCTTGCCAGTAAATTGGGCAGTAAGGTGGTCGTGGTTCATTGCGGGCAGGTCCAGGCAGATTGGACGGTTGAGCGGGAGTTGTGTTCCCTGTTCGAGAGAGGCCAGGTTGGTTCACCGGAATACCTGGAGTTGAAAAGCCGTTATGAAGAACAGCGTGCCGCACTGGTGGATCCATACCTGGATGCAGTCAGGATAAGCCTGCTCGACCTGCTTGACTATGCCGGGTCACTCGGAGTACGCCTGGGAATCGAAAATCGATTCCACTACTCTGATATCCCCACCCAGGATGAGATGGAAGGAATCCTTGCAATGGCCGATCCGGACCAGCTTGGTTTTATCTATGATGTTGGTCACGCCCAGACTCAGGCCCGGCTTGGGTTCTATTCGCATGAGGGATGGCTGAAACGGTATGCCGATCGCATTCTCGGGGCTCATCTTCACGACGTGACCGGGATTCACGATCACCGTGCCCCAGGCTTGGGGGAGGTCGATTTTCGGATGGTGGCAGCTTATCTTCCCGGGAATGCCTTCCGCACCATTGAAGTCATGAGTTTTAATTCGCCTGAGCAGATCAAGACAGGCATGAATATTTTATTTGAAACTGGTTGTGTCAGTTTGATCGAATAAGGAGAATCACGATGCGTAAACTTTTTAGAAAACGCCACAGTATATTCATTAAGCTCATCCAGGATCAAGCCTCCTTGACCCTGCAAGGGATGGAGGCTTTGAAAGCCTATATGGGTGGTCAAGATCCGAATGCGGCCGCCAACCTGACCAAGAGTGAAAAAGAGGCCGATGAAGCCCGCCGTATCCTTATCGACGAATTGAATAAAACCTTCGTCACCCCCTTTGACCGGGAGGATATATTCAATCTTTCCCGGACGATCGATGATGTGCTTGATTATGCTTACAGTACCGTCAGCGAGATGGAGATCCTGAAGGTGGAGCCAACCCCATTCATGCAGAGGATGGCATCCCTGCTCAGGGATGCGGCTTTCGAGCTTTCGATGGCAGCAGATCGGTTGGATGAGCATCCCGGGGTTTCCAATGACCATGCCCAACGGGCCAAAGCGCTTGAAAACCGGGTGGAGGAAGTGTACCGTGAAGCATTGGCGGATCTTTTCAGTGGTGTGGAAGATATCCAGCATGTGGTCAAAATGTTGAAATTGCGCGAAGTCTATCGCCACTTGAGCAACGCTGCCGACCGCGGCGACGAGGCCGCCAATGTGATTGCCGATATTGTCGTTAAGATTACCTGAGAGAAAAGCGTGGTAAATGTCGCCAATTATTATTGCCATTGTTTTTTTGTCTCTCTGTTTCGATTTTTTGAATGGTGTTCACGATTCAAGCAATGTTGTGGCAACCATGATTTCATCCCGAGCCCTGACTCCGCGTTTTGCCCTGGGGATGACCGCCAGCGCGGAATTTTCCGGACCGTTGATCTTTGGAGTGGCGGTCGCGAATACGATCGGGCAGGAAGTTGTCGCTGCGAAGGCGATCAATTTACAGGTTATCCTAGCAACTTTGATCAGCGCGATTTTGTGGAATTTACTCACCTGGTACCTTGGTTTCCCGAGCAGCTCCTCGCATGCTCTGGTCGGTGGTTTTATCGGGGCAGTCGTAATGGGAGCGGGATGGAAGGCAATCCAAATACCTGGTGTGATGAAGATATTAATTGCCCTGTTCACTTCGCCGTTTATTGGATTTGTGTTCGGATTTGTTATTTTAAGGCTGATCATCCGATTGAGTTGGAATGCTAAACCAAGAATCAATGTTCTTTTTAAGAGTAGCCAGATCATCACAGGGCTTGCCTTGGCATTGAGCCATGGTGCCAATGATGCCCAAAAAACCATGGGTATCATCACCCTGGCGCTGGTCACCGGTGGATATTTGAAGGTTTTTGCAGTTCCGATATGGGTCATTCTTCTGAGCGGCTCGATGATTGCATTCGGTACATCTGTGGGCGGTTGGAGGCTGATCCGTACCCTGGGAAGCAAGTTTTACAAAATCCGCCCAGTGGATGCTTTCGCCTCGCAATTGGCCTCGGCGGTTGTTATCTTGACCGCCTCCCTATTCGGGGGTCCCGTGAGCACCACGCAGGTGGTCAGCTCGGCCATTATGGGCGCGGGTGCTGCCGAACGGGTGAACAAAGTCCGTTGGACTATTGCCCAGGAGATCGCCACGGCCTGGTTGCTTACCATCCCGGCTACTGCTCTGGTTGCGGCTGGACTGTTCTGGATCATTATCAGGTTAATTCCTTTATAACAAAGGAATAATGAGGGTAGGATACTCACCTAATAATTATCGATGTCGATTCAGCCTTTGCATCATGGAAAGGATGCGTTGATGACACCAATCCTTATTACAGTAATTGTTCTGGCCCTCGCTTTTGATTTTTTAAATGGTATTCACGATTCCAGTAACGTAGTTGCCACCATGATCTCTTCACGCGCACTTTCGCCGCGCATGGCATTAGGGATGACGGCAGTGGCAAACTTTTTCGGGCCATTCATTTTCGGCGTGGCGGTTGCAACTACCATCGGGCATGAAATTGTTGCCGCTGAGGCAATCAATACCGAAGTACTTCTGGCAGCACTGGTCAGCGCGATTCTCTGGAATATCCTGACCTGGATTCTTGGATTTCCCAGCAGTTCTTCGCATGCCTTGATTGGCGGGTTTGTTGGGGCGGTGGTCATGGATGCCGGCTGGCGGGCCATTCAAATCCATGGCATGGAAAAAATTTTGATTGCTCTATTCGTTTCTCCCATCATTGGTTTCGTAATCGGTTATATCCTGCTCAAACTGATCCTGTTATTGAGTTGGAAGGCCAGCCCAAAAATAAATGGAATTTTCAAACACAGCCAGATCTTGACCGCGCTAGTCCTGGCACTCAGCCACGGCACCAACGATGCCCAGAAGACCATGGGCATCATCACCCTGGCGCTGGTTACCGGAGGCTATTTGAAGGTTTTTACGGTTCCAACCTGGGTTATCCTGATATGTGCGGGGATGATTGCGTTAGGTACTGCAGTGGGCGGATGGAAATTGATCCGCACCCTGGGAGGCAAGTTTTATAAAATCCGACCTGTGGATGGGTTTGCCTCCCAATTAGCTTCAGCAGTAGTCATTCTCGGTGCTTCCCTGGTAGGCGGACCGGTAAGTACCACGCAGGTGGTTAGCTCTTCCATCATGGGTGTCGGCGCGGCCGAAAGGGTCAACAAAGTCCGCTGGACAGTAGCCCGGGAGATTGCAACAGCCTGGTTATTGACCATACCTGCAACCGCGTTGGTTGCAGCAGGCCTTTATTGGGTTATCGCCCAATTCATCATCCCATGATTGTCTTCATAAGATCTTCCCCGGAAAGGTTATCATGGACACACCAGACCCCTACGATGTTGTGTGTATCGGCAATTACACCAAGGACACCATTATCACCCCATCCGGAACCCGCTATGTGGACGGCGGCGGCTCCAGGTATGCCGCATATGCGGCTGCCAGCCTTGGCCTGAAAGTGGCAATTGTCACGCGCTTGTCAAGAGAGGATATTCAGGTCGTTGCTAAATTGATTCTGGCCGGGATAGATTGTTTTCCAACCTATTCTCCTGAATCTACCCTCATGGTCCTGGAATATCCAACTGATAATCCAGATATCCGCGATCTGTCCGTCAAAGGCGTGGCAGGTTCGATCAGTGTCAGTGATGTGGAACATCTTCAGTTGAAATCAGCCGTGATAAATTCCAGTTTGCGCGGCGAAGTTGGCTTGGACGTGATCCGGGTTCTTAAGGAGAAGGAAGCCTTCCTCGCTGCGGATATGCAGGGGTTTGTGCGCGTCCTGCAGGATGAAAATCTGGTTTACGCGCCTTGGGAGGAAATGGAAATCACCTTGCCGTATCTGGACTTTTTGAAGAGTGATGCCGTGGAGGCCGCCTTCCTAACCGGTGAAAGCGACATCTTCAAAGCCGCCAAAATATACGCTTCCATGGGCGCCAGTGAAATCATCCTTACCCACAAAGACGGGCTGCTCATCTATGCCGGAGGGCGATTCCATGAACTTGGTTTTTTCCCAAACCAGTTGGAAGGACGAAGTGGCCGCGGGGATACCTGCATTGGTGCTTATGTAGCAATGCGGTTGACGAAAGATCCACTCGAGGCCGGCATATGGGCGGCCGCGTTGACCAGCATGAAGATGGAAAAATTAGGTCCTTTTGATCGTCCTGTCAGTGATATCGAGGATCTGATCTGTAGCAAGTACAAGCATGCCTCAATTTCCAATTGAGCCAACCCCGATAACCAAGAAAAAACAGGATTTGATCGCGGCTTACTCAACCCTATGGAACGAGTTGATTTCACAGTGGAATTCCCCAGGACCGGATGATCGGGCCTGGTTATTATATTCCGCCAATTACATCTTCCGCACTGCTGGAATCCGCTGGGCGCTCGATCTGCTGACTCTGAAACAACGCCTGCCGGAGGCTCCGGAGGTGGATGTCGCCCATGACCTGGAAGGGTTATCGTTCATTCTTCTCACGCATCAGCATGCTGACCACCTGGACCTCAAGTTGGTGCATGACTTGAGCTCCCTGCCGATCGTGTGGATAGTACCGGAGTTTATCCGATCGACGGTCGAGCAGACTGGGCTTTCAAGGGATAAGATCATCCTTCCCAGGCCGATGGAATCGATTGAAATCAAAGGCATGCTCATTACACCATTCGAGGGCTTGCATTTGGAAAATGACAGTGAGCGACCGGATGGACCCCGGGGTGTCCCAGCCATGGGCTATCTCGTGGAATTTGGTGGTAAACGCTGGTTGTTTCCCGGTGATGTTCGCACATATGATGTCAGTCAGCTGCCATCCTTCGCTACCCTGGATGGCGCCTTTGTCCATCTCTGGCTGGGTCGTGCCAGCGCCCGACTCGATGAACCACCCTTATTGGAATCGTTTGGCCGTTTTTGCGTGGGTTTGCAATCGCCTCGCCTCATAGTTACTCATTTGTTTGAGTTCGGAAGGGATGAGACAGAAATTTGGGATGACGATCATCTCCGGCTTGTCAAGCGATGGATGCGGCGGCATGCCCCCGGCACCCGGGTCGAGTCAGCAATAACGGGGCAGAGCATTCGTTTGTAGCTTGCTAAGTCGACAGCTCGGACCCCGGTTTCTTCATAACCAATTCGGTCAGTTTTCCCCACAGTATTTTGACCATTCGTCCAGCCCGCCAGAAGGCCACCGCGGCCATGCCGTGCGCCAGCACGGCAAAGAATGGTGGAGTTTGGAAGGTGTAATAAGTCCAGCATTGGCGAGTCGTGCCCCATAACTCCAAGTAGTATCCAAGGCCTGCCCCTGCCAGGAAAGTCAATACGGCATAGCGGTGATCGGTAGGGGTAAGGCTGAGAAAAACCACCAGCAGCAAAGACATGCTGGTGAAGGATTTTCCGAATGTCGGGGCAACGAAATACAGCATGAGAGCGAAGAAACCGGTGAAGATGAACCAGTAAAGCATTCTAAACACGCGGGAATCGGAGTTCTCGAGGGCTTTTCCGTTGAGCCTCTTTGAGATTTTCCAGTCCATTATTTTCAATCCCCAATTCAATGCTCTTGTGATCCGGTCGATCGACAGGCTGGCTATTGGCCAGGCCGGGATGATCCAAAGCGGAGGGCGTTCGGCCGTGTAATAAAACCACAGGTTCGTCTGGGTTCCCCATGATTCGATCACCAGCCCGCCCAGCATGCCAACAAGTACGATCAGGAAATCCCGTCGCAGGTTGGCATGCGCCATGATGGTTAAGGACATGAACAGGAAAATACCCAACAGCAGCCAGTCCATATATAACCACCATGCTCCACCCCAGTTTATATAGGTCAGTGCTTCCCGGGCCAGGGGCCACCAAACATAAGCGATCAACCCGCACAACAATAAAAAACCGCCCAGGAGTACACTGCTGGAACGCGACCAGCCGAAAAGGAACAGCAAACGCCTGAGAAATGGCGGGTGATTGACCGTTTCAGACATACGCGCATTATACTATTGTACCCACAGGGCAAAAGCCTGAATCCAATATTAACGCATTGGGACTCTGTGCATGTCGCCTCCTATGTGGTAAAAAGAGTCAATAGATATTTTTAGAAAGTTTAGCGAGGCATAACATGACACGAGTTCTCCGCTGGGGATTGCTTGGTACCGCTGATATCAATAAAGCCTTGATCCCCCCGCTCAGGCTTTCGAAACGGAATAAATTGCTGGCAGTTGCCAGCCGTTCCCAGTCAAAGGCGGATGCTTATGCGCGTGAGAAGAAGATCAAGCGCGCCTATGGATCTTACGAAGCTCTGCTGGCCGATCCGGATATTGATGTCATCTACAACCCGCTCCCGAATGCCCTGCACGCTGAATGGACCATCAAGGCGGTCGAAGCTGGTAAACACGTTTTATGCGAAAAGCCGCTGGCGTTGAGCCTTGCAGAGGTAGACGCGATCGAGGCAGCTGCGAGGAGATGGAATAAAGTGGTGTCTGAAGCGTTCGTTTACCGCTCCCACCCGCAGGCACTGAAAGTGAAACAGCTTATCGATAGTGTGGAGTTGGGAAGAATAAAATTCGTTCGAGGTTCGTTCACTTATCCTGATACCAGCCCGGAAAATTATCGACTGAAACCGGAAATGGGCGGGGGGGGTCTCTGGGATGTAGGCTGCTACCCAATTAATTACATGCGCACCATGCTCGCAATGGAACCGGTTGAAGTCTTTGGCTGGCAGGTGATCGGTCCGACCGGCGTGGATGAGACTTTTGTTGCCCAGATGCGTTTTCCAGGTGAGGTCCACGCCCAGTTTGATTGCAGTATGGTTGTCCCCTATCACGTTTTTATGGAATTTGTCGGCGATGAAGCCACGCTTATTATTCCGAACCCATTCATCCCCGGTCCAAACAGGTCTCTTTATCTGGTCCGAAACGGCAAGAACAAAACGATCTATGTAAAGGGACCGGATACCTATATCAGTGAAGTTGAGAATATAGCCGATGCCATCCTGCTTGGCCAGCCGCCAGCCGTCAGCCTGGCGGACAGCCGCAATAATATTGCCGCGATCCTGGCGTTGTTCGAGTCGGCCAAAACCGGCCAGCCGGTGAGACTCTAATTCGTTTTATACCCCCCGGTCTTTTGGCTTTTGTTTTATTTATTTTGGTGTTTTGGTGTCCCTGCGCGGATTCTCATATACTTCCGGGTTGACGCAGTTCGGTAATTTTTCCCCTTTCAGCCCGGCAATCAGATTTTCCGCTGCCATGATGGACATGCGCTGGCGCGTCCGCCAACTGGCACTGGCTATGTGCGGAACGATGATACAGTTCTGCAGTCCCAGTAATGGATGGTACATTGGAAGCGGCTCAGGATCGGTAACATCCAATGCGGCGGCAAAAATACGTTTTTCAGAAAGAGCGGTATAAAGAGCATTTTGATCCACCAGCGCGCCGCGTGCAGTGTTGACCAGCACAGCCGTCGATTTCATAAGGCGCAATGTGTTGGCATTGATCAAGCCGCGCGTTTCATCCGTCAAAGGGGCATGCAGGCTGATGAAATCCGACTCTTGCAGAAGGGTATTGAGATTTACTCGTTGTGCAGTCAGGCCGGGTTCAGGCAGGGCAGGGCTTGGGTCGGTGAATAGGATGCGCAGGCCAAACCCACTGGCACGCCGAGCCACGGCGCGGCCAATCCGCCCGAATCCCACGATCCCCAGCGTCGCACCTGCCAGGTCCGCACCCAGCATGAAGCCGGGCCCCCAGGTCTTCCAGCCGCCTGCTTTTACCACCCGGTCGCCCTCCACGACGCGCCGGGCTGCCGCCAGCAGCAATGCAAAGGCCATGTCGGCGGTTGCATCGGTCAGGATGCCGGGCGTATTGCCCACCGGGATGCCTCGGGCGGTGGCAGCCGCCACTTCCACGTTATCCACGCCGACGGCATGGTTGCTGATGATCCTTAAACTTGGTCCGGCCGCCTGCATAACCTCAGCGTCGATCCAGTCGGTCAGCAGGCACAACAAACCTTCCACGCCACGGACATGCGCCAGGATTTCCTCCCGGGAAGGCGGGAGCTCCTCCGGCCAGACCTCGGCCTCGCAAAAATCCTGCACCATTTGCAGGCCACTTTCCAGGATAAGACGGGTGAGAAACACTTTAGGCTTGGACATGTTTTTAATGCTATCATACGAAGATGCTTTCTGCCGAGTCATTCCTGACAGCCAGCCTGCGAAACGCACCGCAGGGCCAAGCCATCACACGCATCCTGGCTGCCTCCATCCGCGCCGTGGAGCCCGGTGCAGCCGTGGAGCGTTTTGTTCATGGTTCCGGCAGCATCGTGGATGTAGCCGGGCGTGAATATGATTTGACCAATTATCGTCATGTCAACTTGCTGGGTTTCGGCAAAGCTGCGCTGGCAATGTGCTCAATACTGGCCAGGATTCTCGGGGAACACTTGCATGCTGGCCTGGCAATCACCAAACATGCCACTGCCATTCCAGATGTCCCATTCACCGTCTTGGAAGGTGACCACCCGATCCCAGGATCAGCAAGCCTTATTGCAGGACAAAAAATGGATGAATTCCTATCTGCCCTTGCTCCAGAAGACCTGCTTTTCTGCCTGGTTTCGGGTGGCGGATCGGCACTGGTCACCACACCGCTTGACGGCATTTCCCTCAATGACATTCAGGTACTCACGCACTACTTGCTGGTCAGCGGGGCGCGTATAGACGAGATTAATGGCCTGCGACGCCGTTTGGAGCGTTTCAAAGGCGGCGGACTGGTAAGGGCAGCCAACGGAGCAGCCATTATCAGCCTGATCCTCTCGGACGTACCCGGCAACGCTCTCGAAGCAATTGCCTCCGGTCCGACAGCCCCCGACCCGCTGACGCGCAATGAGGCCCTGAATATATTGGAGAAATACGAGCTATCGAAAAAAATACCTGCTTCCATCCTAACGGCGCTCAGACTGTCCCCGGAAACACCCAAGCCAGGTGATCCCGTCTTTGGAAAAGTCCAGAATGTGCTCGTGGGGAGTAATCTGCAGGCAGCCCGGGCTGCCATCGGGCAGGCCAGGAAGGAGGGCTTCGACCCATATCTCCTGCCCATGGATTTGCAGGGCGATGTGCGCCAGGCTGCCCTTGATCTTGTTACTTTCCTGCGCCAGACAAAAAAAACCAGGCACCCGGTTGCTCCCCCCGCCTGTATTATTGTGGGAGGTGAAACGACAGTCAAAGTCAGGGGAAATGGCCTCGGTGGTCGAAACACCGAATTAGCCCTGGCCTCCGTTACCGGACTGGCAGATATCCCAGGTGTAATGCTTATTTCACTCGCAACCGACGGTGAGGATGGTACAACCGATGCCGCCGGGGCGGTGGTGACAAGCGCAACCTACCAACGGGCGGCTGGCATGAACCTCCACCCAGACGATTATCTGGACCGAAATGATTCTTACACTTTTTTTGCCAGTTTGAATGATCTGCTTATGCCGGGTCCTACCGGCACGAATGTAAACGACCTGGTGTTCCTGTTCGTTCTCTAAAAACATACAAGGAGGCGTTCAAGCGCGTCCCTATATCAGATTTTCCGGGTGGGGAGATATGCCCCAATGCTTAACGGCGGGACTTATGCCGCTGGATTCTTTTATCGGTGCCCAGGATGCCGTTCAGAATGCCGCTGATCAGGGTGGTCACCAACGAGCCGAGGAACGCGCTCAAGAGCCACGGCTCAGCCAATGTGAACCCGATGCCGAACTGGTTTCCGATCCATCCGGTCAGTGCAAAGAGCAGCGTGTTAATAACCAGGGTGAATAGGCCCAGGGTCAGGATGATCAGGATGCAGGAAAGAGCCTTGAAAGGCGGGCGCAAGATGGCGTTTACAAGGCCGAAGATCAAGGCCAGCCAGATGATGTCAACCCAGTTTCCTTGGTAAAGCAAGTATTTTGGTAAAAGGGCGATGGCAGCATATAATGCTACCGAGTTGATAGCCCAACGTAAAATAAATCTCATGTGAGCCTCCTAGAAAGGATCTACGGGATTCTCTTCTTGAAGTTTCATCCATAAAAGGGTGCGATTTGCTTGAAAGCCGGCTGCCTCAATGGAGGCGTTGTTTTCCCCGGCTGGATAATCCAGTATGAGAGTCTGCCGCCAGGACAGGTTTTTACGAGCGTCAAGCAGCAAGGCAGTCAGGGCGCGTTCACCTCCTTGCGATGGAACAGCAGCCCACAACCGGTCATTATGATCGAAATTCGCCTGCCAGCTTAGGGTGCCCGATAATCCACCGTCAGCACGTGCCACCCAATGACGGACATCGTAGTCCATAAAAAAACGATAGATGGCCGGTCCCAAGCCTGGGCGGAGA
>Ga0209253_10000071_pt1 | contig 66632 bp, 52 predicted proteins | sample FrelakmetBRP12BR_FD_187145 | JGI IMG/M metagenome (GOLD analysis project Ga0209253, IMG submission 187145) | Freshwater lake sediment microbial communities from the University of Notre Dame, USA, for methane emissions studies - BRP12 BR (SPAdes)... | ecosystem: Environmental > Aquatic >...
CTGAGCGGGCACGGTTTCTCGACCGAAGGGAGAGAAGAGCGAAGGATGAGTCGGAGCGAGTTTCCTCGCTGGGGAAACGAGCGGGCTGACGAACCCAACCCCGAGCCCCGACGGGGGGAACCGACGGGACTGGTTCCCCGGGGTGCGGGGGCATGGGGCGGCTTCATCCCGCGCAGAGGAGGTCACCTCGATTACGGAGTTGATATGAATAACTGCGTAGCACCCCACAGAGATTTGGTGCTTCCGCTTGCCGGGCTTATAGGAAGGGCAGATATTTTTTGATTTCGTAGTCGCCCACCTGCTTTTCGAACTCGCCCGAGACGTTGATATTGTACTCCTCGATCTCAGCTTTTTTGTTAGCGATGAACCTGGTGAAGATGTGGTTTCCGAGGGTCTCCTCGAGGAGGCGGCTTTTTTCCATAAGCTTGACCGCTTCTTCCAAGTTGCGCGGCAGAGTCCGTATCTCAAACTTTTTTTGCCGGGCAGTGCTCATCTCGTAGATGTTCTCTTCCACGGGATCGGGCAGCGGGTAGTTTTTCTTGATGCCTTCGAGGCCGGCTCTGAGCATGACGGCAAAGGCGAGGTAAAGGTTGCAGGCCGGGTCCGGTGAGCGCAGTTCCAGCCGCGTCGCTCTTTCTTTGCCAGGCTGATACTCGGGGACGCGGATATAAGCAGACCTGTTTCTTTGACCCCAGGCGATATAGACAGGTGCCTCATAGCCCTCGATCAGCCGCTTGTAGGAATTGACCCATTGGCTGAGGACGGCGGAGATCTCTCGAGCATGGACGATCAGCCCGGCCATGTAATGATGGGCTGCTTCAGACAAGTGGTAATGGTTCTTTGGCGCGAAGAAGATGTTTTTCCCGCCCTTCCACAGGGACTGATGAACGTGCATACCGCTCCCGTTCTGGCCGTTAAGAGGTTTGGGCATGAAGGTGGCGTAGAGGTTATGCATGCGGCTCACCTTTTTGACCATGTAACGGAAGAGCATGCCGATGTCAGCCATTTCCATAGCGCTTTGATACTTTAGGTCGATCTCATGCTGGCCGTGGGCGACTTCATGATGGTCGTACTCTGAGGCGATTCCCATTTTTTTGAGGAGAAGCTGGATTTCTTTGCGGATACCTCCATGCTTCCCGCTGAAGAAATAGCCGCCCTCGTCACTGAAGTTTGTGTTTTTATCGCTGGGAAATATAAAGAACTCGAGCTCCGGCCCCACTTTGAAGTCATCGATGCCGTATTCTTGGTTGGCCCTTGCCAGGGTTTTCTTGAGAACATAGCGCGTATCCCCTTCGTAATGTTCCCCCTCGGGCGTGAGTATGTCTCCGAATATGATCCCTTCCCGCCAGGAGATATTCTCCGAGAAGCCCTTGTACTCCCACGGCAAGACGCGAAACGTGCGGGCATCCGGCCGGATAACCAGGTCGCTTTCCTCAATCCTGACAAATCCTTCAACCGACGAGCCGTCAAATCCTTTCCCTTCCTGAAAAGCCTTGGCCAACTCCTCGCTGGGGAAAGCAAAATCCATCGGCCGGCCAAGGATATCAGGGAAATGGACTCGGACAAACTCAACCTTATTTGCCGGGTTCAAGACGTACTCTAGGACTTCCTTCTCGGTTTTGAAACCGAATGTTTTGTTCAGACCGTTCACTGGACTTGCCATGCTGGCCTCCTTTATTTTTTTATATAACCGTGGAACGAAAAGCGCTCCACGTTTTCTTCTCTTGACCTCCGGGGAGCAATCTCCTAAGATGAACTATCGGCGCGTCGAAAATCAGCCTGGTTAACATTGTGCGAAATATTTGCATAAAAGATTACATATGTCAAGATATTTGTTATAATTTAAGTCAAATGATACTTTTTGTCCTATTTCTAAATTCATTGAAAGGGAGGCCCCGATGATCGACGAGCTCGAGAGAAAGATTGTCCGGTCGATGAACCAGAATGCCCGCAGGAGCTTTCGGGAGATTGCCAAAGACGTAGGCACTTCGGCTACAGCCGTGATCAATAAGGTCAGGAGGCTCGAGGATTCGGGCGTGATCAAGGGCTATATTCCCGTTATCAGTGCCGAGCATTTCGGGTTGGATTTAATGGCTCTCATTGCGCTTCGCATCACCAAAGGAAAACTGCTCGAGACCCAGCAGAAGATCTCGGAGGACCGCAGGGTCGCCGCGGTCTATGACATCACCGGGGAATGGGACTCTATGATCATTGGAAAGTTCCGCGGCCGAGATGACCTAAACAACTTTATCAAAGGCGTTCTTTCCTTGCCTTTTGTGGACAGGACCGTCACCCATATCGTCTTGAACGTGGTCAAGGAAGAGAAGCGCGTTCTGGTCTAGAAATCAGGCTGAGGAATGTGTTGACAGAAGGAAAAATAGGGCCTAATTTATAGATCTGTAAAGGAGAGGAGCAATGGCCAAGAACATCCACGAGACGATCGGCCGCCATTACATCGTCGAGTCCTCAGGCTGTGACCCGAACATTATCGGCAGTGTTGAAAAAGTGCAGCAGATCCTGGTCAAGGCGGCGGAGATCTCCGGCGCCCAGGTCTGGTCCATTTCCTTCAGCAAATTCCCTCCGCACGGTGTCAGCGGGGTCGTCGTTATCTCCGAATCCCATATTTCAACGCATACCTGGCCGGAATTCGGGTATGTCGCTCTGGACATATACACATGCGGCAAAAATGTTGACCCCGAGAAAGCGGTTGTCCTGGCCGTGGAAGCATTCGGCTCCTCAACCTCCCACATCACTGAGATCACGAGGGGCATTGACGAAGGCGACTCGATCTATTATCACAGCTTTGTGACTTGGGAGGAGGATTTTAAAAAGGAAAGTTATAAAAAGAACGGGTGAGGGGGACTGGAAGAGCCTGTAAGAATTTTTTACATTTCCCGAGCCAATCAGTCCCCAAGAAATTCGAGGAACAGGGGGAGAATTCTCCGGAAAGAAGACCTTCCTTTGGCACAAAAAATGCTCTTTTTGAAGGTGCGATGGAAGGTGAGGGCAGAAAAAGCAGTCAAATTTTTCGTTTTTGCTATAATAGAAGGGTGAGAAAAATCCCTTCCTGGCTCCTGGCCGGGGTCCTCTTTTTTTCGGTCGTTTGTTTTTCCGCAGAAAAGCAGAGCATCCAGGATTTTGTCTCGGAGATGCAAAAATCCCTTGAATCTCACGATCTTGAGTCATATCTGAAAAACTTCGCGCCTGAATTGCAGGACACCGAAAGACAAGAGCAGTCGATGTTCTTTGACAGCCTAAAAATGGAGACTATGACTCTCTACTGGGCCAACAAGGGAAGCTTCGACCAGGAGAAGCCGAAGATATTTCTTCAGGTGATCGTTGAGAATTCCTATTCCGCTCTGGTTGAGACATGGGAACTTGCCCTGGACGATGCTGACGGCCGGTGGAGGATCAAGGAGAAAAAAACAAAAGGGGGCATCAGCCAACTTTTTAAAATCAGGATACCTTCCGAGCGCATGGAAAGAGTGAAATCCATTGAGGTCAGACATGTGGATATAACCCTAAAGTTCCAGGACGCTTTGGTCTTCTACGATAACATCCCTGATTTAGATACGGCCCTCCTGGTCATGGGTGAGGGCCGCATTTCCTTCTCGCCTTCGGACTCCAATGAAAAGCATCAGCTGGAACTGATTTATGGAAACACGGCTCTTGAGGATATCGTGGATCATGCTTATTTCCGCTTCTCCAATTCTTTTTTTAATGAAAATATAACGATAACACGAACACCGGGTGATCCAACCAACCCGGTCACCCCAGCAGAGAGAGCTAAGGCTGCTTCTCTGTTCAGGAAATATCATCTGGACTACTTTGCAATTCAGAGCCCCCTGACTCCCGGCCCTCTTTCCTTTCTGCCCCAAGCAAATGCCGCGGCCATCGAATTCAACGGCAACAAGGGGGGCGACCTGACCTATGTTTATTCACCTTTTGCCAACGAAGAAGTCACGCTCTTCGAGCGTTCCCGGAACCGCTTCATCAGCCTTTACTCGCCCCTCTCCGAAAATGAAAACAGGAGAATGGTCATTACCTTCGGCCAGAAGTTTGACGTCCAGGACTATCAGATCGAGTTAGATTATGAGCCGCAGAGTTACTATCTTTCTGCCAAGGCCAGTATTAGAATCCAGGCCCAGATGGACAACCTGGATTCGATCAAATTGAAATTCAACCCTTCGCTCGAGATCCTGCGCATTTATGACCAAGAAAAGAGAGACCTCTTGTTCACTCAAGATAAGGCCGGGAAAATCCTTTATGTTTATTTTTTCGAGCCCGTTCCCAAAAATACGAGCGCTGCGGTCGAAATCCTGTACCGGGGAAAATTGGAGCCGCCTCCGCCGGTGGTGGACGCTCTCCCGGGTTCTCCCGCGGGCGACTTGCTCGTCTACGTTCCCCCCCGTTATGAGACCTATCTTTTCAGCCAGGTCGCCTATTGGTATCCTTCTCCTCCCGACGAAGACTATTTCACCGCCCGCCTGAAAATCATCGTTCCGCCGGATTATTCTTCGGTGGCCAGTGGCCGCCTCCTTGAGGAAGGCACAATAAACGGCATTCAGCGGGTCACGGAATTCGATAAGATGGGGAGCGTCTTTTCTGTGTTTGAGACAAAATACCCGGTGAAATATCTTTCTTTCCTGGTCGGAAAACTATCCTTGACTGAGGAAAGAACCGGTCCACCCTTGCTGTCCACTTACGTTGCTTCTGATGTCCACTGGCTGAAGAGAAACTTCTTGGAGGAAACGCAGAGGATCCTAAAATTCTATGAGAGCCGGTTTGGCCCCTTCCCCTACGAAACCTTGCGCATCATCCAGAGGCTCTGGCCGAACGCCGGAGGCTACAGCCCGGCAACTTTTGTCGTCCTGAATGAGCTGCCCCGCAGTTTGGATGACAGGGCTCAGGCAAACCTGGTCATGGACAAGAGCAACCCGGTGGACCTGGCCCAATGGAAGGAGTATTTCCTGGCGCACGAAATCGCCCACCAATGGTGGGGTCAAGGGGTGACCTGGGCCACTTACAGGGACCAGTGGCTCAGCGAGGGATTGTCACAATTCTCCGCGGCTCTGTACCTGCAATCGGAGCATAAGGCTGGGACTTATTCTTCCATTCTCAAGAAGTTCTCGAAGTGGGCGGAAAAGAAAACCCAATGGGGACCCATAACCTTGGGCTCCCGTCTCAGCTATTTTGACTTTGAAGCCTATCAAACGATCGTTTATGATAAGAGCTCACTCGTCTTGAACATGCTCCGCGATCTTTTGGGGGACGAACCATTTTTTGCCGGACTCCAAGAATTCTTTAGGCGGTTTAAATACTCTGCGGCCACAACCGGGCAGTTTAAGAAAGTCATGGAAGAGATTTCGCGGAGAGACCTGGACAACTTTTTCAGCGGCTGGTTCAACACGTATTTCCTTCCCGAGGCTCGGCTGACCTATCTCGTCCAGAAAAAAGAAGCCGGGGATTTTCTCAAGGTCAGGGTGGAACAGGGCCAAAACGTCTTTGTTTTTCCCTTATGGCTGGAATGGTCGGAGAAGACCGGGGGCGCTGTTCATCGAGAAAAGCTGATCATCGAGAAGAGAATTCAGGAATTTGAAATACCCCTCTCGGCCCAGGTCGAAAAAGTAAGAATCAATCCGGACAAAGCGGTTCCGGGGAAACTGACCCTGGCAAAGGGTTGACCCGATCAAGAGAAACTGTCCAGGTCGATCTTGAGTCTCTTGATAATTTCATTGAGCGTTGTTGGCTTCAATCCCAAGGATCTGGCCGCTTTTTTCTGGACGCCTTTCGCTTTCCTCAGGGCGTTGAGAACGATCTTTTTCTGGTAGACTTGTGTTTGCTTTTTGAAGGTCAGGTTGTCTTCGCCATTCTCGGGGGCGGGGAGCTCCGCTCCTCCGGATTGATTTGTCAGCAGGAAGGGAGGGAGACTGTTCCGGGTGATCAGCTTCGATTTTGTCAGGACAATGGCCCGCTCGATGAAGTTTTCCAGCTCCCTGACATTTCCGGGCCAGTCATAGCCCTCCAGAATCTCCATGACATCTTCGGTCACTCCCTCGATTTTCTTCTCGTTTTCGCGGCTGTAGAGGTCCACAAAATGCCTGACGAGGATGGGGATATCTTCTCTCCGCGCCCGCAGCGGAGGGAGTTCGATCTTGATGACATTCAGCCGGTAGAACAGGTCTTGACGAAAGCGTTTCTGAGCGATGAGCTCTTCCAGGTCGGCGTTCGTGGCGGCGATGATGCGCGTATCGACTACGATGGTCTTTGTCCCGCCCAGGCGCATGAATTCCTTGTCCTGCATCACTCGCAGCAGCTTGGCCTGGGTCTCCAGACTGATCGTGGAAATCTCATCGAAAAAGATGCTGCCTTTGTCGGCTTCCTCAAACAGCCCCTTTTTCTGACTGACGGCTCCAGTGAATGCGCCCTTGACATGGCCGAAAAGATGGCTTTCGAGAAGGTCCGGAGGAAGGGCGCCGCTGTTGACAACGATAAACGGGAAGTTCCTCCGGTCGCTGTTCTGATGGATGGCCCGGGCCACCAACTCCTTGCCCGTACCGCTCTCGCCCTGTATCAGGATTGTGCTCCGCGTCGGAGCCGTGGCTTTGATCAACTCGAAAATTCTGAGTATCGGAGTGCTCTTGCCGATGATGTTGTCAAACCCGAATCTCCGGGTGAGCTCGTCTTTGAGCCGGATATTTTCTTTCTGCAGGTTTTTGTGCTCCAGAGCTCTTTCGATCGTCAGGAGCAGTTCGTCGTGCTTAAATGGCTTTTGAATATAATCGTAAGCCCCCATTTTCATAGCGGCAATAGCGGATTCCACGGAGGCGTAGGCCGTAATGATAATAATGCTGGCCTGGGGGTCGATTTTTTTGATGCTCTTGAGGACTTCGATGCCGCTGAGTCCGGGCATCAGGAGGTCCAGAAGGATCAAGTCGTAGGCTTGCGAGGAATGCTTCTCCAGGGCCTCTTCGCCGGACGAGGAGAGCTCCACGTCGTAGCCTTCCGAGGTCAGCAGCTGGCTCAGGACCTCATGGATAATCGGCTCATCGTCAATGACATGGATAATACCTTTATCTGGCATTTGAGTTCCGGACGTAAGAAGACTTGGCCCTCATTTTTTTCAGCTCGAGGTCGGTCGGGATAGAAATGGTGAAGCATGTTCCCTTCCCAGCCTCGCTTTCCACGGCGATATGGCCTTCGTGTTCCTTGATGATGGCATAGGATATCGACAGGCCGAGGCCTGTTCCCTTGCCGATACCCTTGGTCGTGAAAAAGGGGTCAAATATGTGGGGGAGATGCTGTTTTTTGATCCCTGTGCCCGTGTCGGCGATTTTGATCACGATATCATTGTCTTGCTTATTGACGCTGATTTTCAAGGTCCCCCCCTTGGGCATCGCGTCCAAAGCGTTAAGGATGATATTGATGAAAACTTGTTGCAGCCGCTCATGCTGGGCCCAGATGAGCTGAACCGGCGTCACCTCCATTTCCAGCTTGATGTTCATCGCCTTCAGTTTATAGTCAATGAGAGAAATAATCTCTTGAAGGCTGTCCGCAATACTGACCTTGTGAAAAGCCGATTCCGAAGGATTGCGGGCGAAATTGAGGAGGTTCTTGATGATCCTTGAGACCCTCTCCGTCTGGGCTTCGATTTTGCCCAGGATCTGGACGTAATGGGAATCGGTCATCTTTTTCTGGAGGAGCTGGATGTAGCTCGATATTCCGGTCAGCGGCGTGTTGATCTCGTGGGCCACGCCTGCGGAGAGCAACCCGATCGAGGCAAGTTTCTCCGAGGTCACCAGCTGCTGCTGGAGATGCATCTTCTCAGTAATGTCTTCGAAGACGATGATCGTTCCGTAGGGATTCATCGTGTTATCGAGGAGAGGAGTCTTGGCGATGTCAAAGATCTTTTGTTCTCCCTCCGGCATCTCCAGAGTGATCTCGCCGAGGAGCCGAAAGTCCTGCTGGGTGTCGGTGGGGAAGAGGGCCAGAAAATTTTTTGGCCCGAGGACGTCCCGGAGCCCCCGCCCGAGGACATGTTGTTTCTCCTTTGAGAAAATTCTTTCCATGACACGGTTCCAGCCGATGACCGCTCCTTTCTGGTCGAGCACAGCCACTCCGACCGTCAGGCTTTCGATAATGTTCTCGCTGTAATCCTTGAGCCTCTCGAGTTCAATGGTCCGGATACTCGCCTGTTGGTAGAGAGAGGCATTTTCAATGGCCAGGCTTACGGGCGAGGATATGGTCGTCAGCAACTCCCAGTCTTCGCTGTTCAAGAAGGAGTTGTCGATCTTCCTCCCCATGGCCAGGCATCCGACCAGCTTTTCCTCGACCTTGAGAGGCAGGAAATGGGCGAACCCATGTGTTGAGGAGATTTCTGCGCCTATCTGAAGCTCTTTTCTGTCGGAGAAGGAGTCGAAAGAAATCCACTCCTTCTGCTCGAGGTCTTGGCAAAACCGGGGATGAAGAGTGATCTTCTTGGGGAACGCGGCGGACTCGCCTTTATAGCTGGCGACGAGAAATGTCTGGCCTCCGTCTTCCTGACAAAGGAGCAACGCCAGGCTCTTAAGGGAGAGAGCATTGGCGATGAGTTCGGTGAGCGACTGGGAGAGCCGCTGGAGATTTCTCTCCCGGCTGAGCTCTTTGCTGATGAAAAGAAGGGTTTTTCGGTATTTGTACGCTCTCTTATAAAAGAACCTGTCAAAAAGAGCAGAGAACAATTTTTTGAGCGGTGTAAAGAGCGTCGCCCCGAGAATCATGGCCAGTACCCCGAGGATGAGAACGTTGAGTTTGTTCTCCGAGAACACCTCAGTCTGGGAGCTCAGGACGATATAGAGGCAGGCCAGGACGAAGTAAGAAAAAATAAGGGTCGCGGCCTTCTTGAGCAGCACCTCGAAATCCATAAGCTTGTAGCGGGAAACAGAATAAGCAAAAGTCAGAGGAATAAGGGCTTGAAAAAGAATGGTCAGCTTGCTAAAGGACGAAGGGACGCGTCCCAGAGTATAGGGCAAAACATAGAAGGCGATAAATGGAATGAAGCCGATCCCTAAACCGGTGATGATCCAGCGAAGCTGCTTTGCCACCAGGAGATTTATCGGCCGGCGGAGGCTCCCGAAAAGAATCAGGAGAGTGATGACCGCAAAAATGGCAAAATGGAGGATTTCCAGCCTTTCCAGAGCACTGTAGATGGAAAAAATTACGCCGTCACTCCAGCCTCGGGAAAACGGGAGATACGGGACCAGGTTGGCCAGAAGAAGTAGAAAACCAGGCAGATAGAAAAGGTAGATCGATGATGCTCTCTCCTTGACGATTTTTTTGCGCTGGGGGAAAATCAGAAAGAAATGGAGGAAGAGTGGCGGAAAGATCAGCAGGGCGATTTTGTTCAGCCAATAAAAGAGGCTGTCCAGGAAATCCATTTGTCCTGTCGGGGAAAAAATATAAAGAGAATAGAGGACAAAGCCAAGGAGATAAAAATAAAGGTAGGGCATGGCAAAGGTTTTTTTCGAATTGAAAAAAACGACGATGCCCATGGTCAGAGCGGTCAGTCCGATGAGGGCTAAATAGAAATAACCGAGCTCGGAGCCTTTGAACGCCAGGAAAAAGGAAGGAAAGAGAAGCTCTCCCTCCCGGCTGATCTGGTACTTGACTTTTTGTCCGGTCGTCCCGGCGGCCCAACAGCTTTTGGCGATATCAATTTTGTTGGTTATGGGAAGGTCGTTAATAGAATAGAGGATATCTCCTTTCTTGATCCCGGCCAGATAGGCAGGCCCGTTGAGTTCGACACTTATGGCGACAAACCTTCCTGATTTTTCTTTCCAAACGGCTCCGTCGGTTGGCTCTTTCCAGACAATTTTCTTGTAGATATTGATCCCCCCGAGGATCAGGAACAAGGAGATCAGGACGAGGGATAAAAGGATCCGTTTATTCATAAGCGGGAAATCCAAAAAATTGAATCAATCTTGGAAAAAAATATTGAGGCCTCATTCTCAGTCCAGGATGTGCCCGATTCGCGTCCTGACCGCCCAGATGATTCCCCTTTGCCGCAGCAGTTTTTTCAAGGCCTGGTCCTCTTTTAGTCCCAAAGGTTTAGTGCTTCTCGAAAAAAAAGAGCTCATATAATCGTATTTGGGCTGCTTGGCCGGGTATTCTTCTGGGGGAGCGGGGACGGTCTCTGGGGGAGGAGTGGTCTGCGCCGGGGGCCGCGTTTCTTGAGACCGGGAGAAAAAGGCAGGAAGAGCCAGGAAGACGAAGATCATCCCCGCGAGGAGCTTTTTCTTCATTAGCTTTAAAATAGTTCTTTCGCCATATTTTGTCAACTTCCAGGGGCCAGAATGGACTAAACTCAAGGGGGAAGGTTTGGTTTTAGGGAGGCGGTCCCTGTTTGGCCTATTTGACAAAGCCAGGAGGATAACCTAACATGAACCTGTCACCGGGTCAAAATTGACGATAAAGTCGGTTGACACTTAAAATGCCTTACTTCCTCTGCCGCTTGGCCACCGAAGACGGTCATTATCTCAACCAGTCTTTTCTGGCCTCCTCAGTCGAGGAATGCCGCAAACATTTTGAGTCGGAAGGATTCTGCGTCCTGTCCATCAAGAAAGACTGGAAAAAATTGCCCTTCCCAGCCCTTCCTTTTGAGAAGAAAGTCAAAGACAAGGACTTTATCCTGTTTAATCAGGAGCTCATGGCCCTTCTCCGGGCTGGCTATCCCATCCTCAAGAGCATCGAGCTGATCGCCAGCCGGACGAAGAATGTCCATCTCAAGGAAATACTAGTAAAGGTGGAGGCAGAAATTCGGAGCGGGAAGTCACTTTCGGAAGCCTTTGGCCCGTTTGAGAAGCATTTCAGCAAGGTTTATACTGCCTCTCTTTTGGCCGGAGAACAAAGCGGGAATTTGCACGGATTGATCGGACGGTACATCGACTATGCTCGGGTGATCGCCCAGACAAAGGCCCGGATCAGGGCCGCCCTCATATATCCCACCCTCCTTTTGACCTTCTCCCTGATTCTGATGGCCGTCCTGGTCAATTTCATTTTGCCCCGTTTCTCCGAGTTCTATGCAGATTTCGAGGCCCGGCTTCCGAGCATAACGCGTGTTCTCATCGGCTTTGCCGGAGTCATGAGAAGTCTAACCCCCTACGTTATTCTCTTGCTGATCGTCCTTGGCCTGGTCCTTATGCAGCTCAAAAAGAGCGAAAAAATGAATATTATGCTGAATCGGCTCAAGCTCAAGATTCCCTATGCCCGGACGGTCTGGACGGAAACGGCCATTTCCCTCTTCAGCCGAACACTCGGCCTTCTCCTGGAGGCGGGCATCACCTTGCTCCCCGCTATTCCGATCGCCTCTCAAGCCATCCCGAACAAGTTTCTGGTCAAATGCACGCGCCATGTTCCGGATGACATCAGGAACGGGGGGAGTCTGTCTGATTCCTTAAGCAGGGCTGGCTTTTTCAGCCAGTTGGCCATCGACATGGTGCGCATCGGAGAAAGCTCGGCCAATTTGCACGGCATGCTCAGAGAAGTCGCCGATGTCTATAACGAAAAGATACAAGCGAGAATTGACACGTTCGTTTCGCTGATAGAGCCGGTCATCATCATCTTCATGGGGCTCCTCGTCGCCTTGATGCTGCTGGCCGTGTATCTTCCCATCTTTAACATTATTAGAGTAACAAGATAGACATGAAGAAAGAAGACGGCAAAAGAATCAGCCTCGCCGAAGAAACAGAAACCAAGAAACTGGCGGAAAGATACAACGTCCCTTATATCGACCTTTCCGCTCATGCTGTCAACCGGGAGCTGGTCCAGTCTTTCCCTCCGGAGTTCTTGTACCGGGCCAATTTCATTCCGCTGGAGGAGAATGACAATTCCCTCAAGATTGCCATTGCCGACCCTTCGGACATAGGGACGATCGACTCGATCGAGTCTTATCTGGGGAAAAAAGTCCAGGTTTATGCCGCCTCCAAATGGGCCATTCAGGAAGCTCTGCGCAAAAGTGAAACAGCCCTCCAGGTCCTCAAGGATGCCACGGAAGGATTCATCGTCCAGGTGGTCGAGAAAGAAAGCGGAGAAGAGGAAGAGGTCATTTCGCTGGAGAAGCTGGCTGACCAGGACGGCTCGATCATCAAATTGGTCAACACCATCATTTTTACGGCCGTGCAGAAGAGAGCCAGCGATGTCCATGTGGAATCCAGAGAAGACGGAGTCAAGATCAAGTACCGTATTGACGGCGTCCTCAATGAGGCCCTGGAGCCCATTGATAAGAAGTTCCAGTCGCCGATTATCTCCCGCATCAAGGTCATGTCGGACCTGGACATCGCCGAACGGCGCGTTCCCCAGGATGGGCGATTCCGGCTCAAGATCAAAGACAAAACCATAGATTTCCGCGTGTCCATTATGCCGAGCATCTATGGCGAGGACGCGGTCATCCGCATCCTCGACAAGGAGATGATCACCGAGGCCATCTCCGAGCTGAAGCTTGACCTGCTCGGTTTTTCCGACAATGTCCTTCGAAAATTCCGGCGATACATCACCCAGCCCTACGGGATGATCCTCGTCACGGGGCCGACGGGAAGCGGGAAGACGACTTCCTTGTACGCCGCTCTGACGGAGATCAAATCGCCGGAGGATAAGATCATCACCATCGAAGACCCGGTCGAGTACCAGATCGACGGCATCACCCAGATTCCCGTGAATGAGAAAAAGGGGCTCACCTTTGCCCGAGGACTGAGGTCCATCCTGAGGCATGACCCAGACAAGATCATGGTGGGGGAGATCAGAGACCCGGAGACGGCCCAGATCGCCATCCAATCCGCTTTGACGGGCCATCTTGTCTTCACCACCGTCCATGCCAACAATGTTTTCGATGTCATCGGTCGTTTTCTGCACATGCAGGTGGACCCTTACAGTTTCATCTCAGCCCTGAACTGCATCCTGGCCCAACGCCTAGTGAGAGTCCTCTGCCCCAAGTGCAAGGATGCAGTCAAATACAGGGACGACCTGCTCCTCGAATCCGGCCTGGCGCCGGAACTCTACAGAAAACAGATATTCTATGAGGCCCGCGGCTGTTCCCAGTGCAATTTCACCGGCTATCAGGGGAGAACGGCCATCGCCGAGCTCCTAGAATTGTCCGACATGATCAGGGAAATGATCTTGGAGAGGAAACCGCTCTCAGAGGTGAAAAAAAGGGCCAAGGAAGAAGGCATTGTCTTCCTGAGGGAAGTGGGCCTGGAGAAAGTGCTCGGGGGGGTAACAAGTCTAAAAGAGTTGAACAAAGTGACTTTTGTCGAATGAAAGCATGGCTCTACTTATAGACAAGATCAAAGATTACCTGACGGCCCCTCCGTGTCCCCAGATAGTCCTGCAACTGTCTTCCTTCTCTATCAGCGCGATCCGTCTCGCGGTCAAGGAGAGGACGATCAAACAGTATGCGCACTTGGCTTTGCCCGCAGGACTTGTCGAGCCGCATTTCGACCGCAAGAATCTATCCGCTGCCGCCACTCTTTCCGGGCTCATAAAAAAAGGACTGAAAGGACTCAATTTTTCTGGAGAAACAGCGGCTTGCCTCATCCCGGAAGCCTGCCAGAAAGTTTTCGTCTTCTCTTTTGAGTCATTCCCTCCTTCGGAGCGGGAAAAAGAGAAGCTCCTCCGCTGGCGCATCAAAAAACAAATGCCTGTTCTGCCAGAAGAGAACCGCCTTTCTTATCAGGTCATGACCTCAAGCTCTTCGGTCAAAGTCCTTGTTTCCTTGGCCAAAACAGCGGTTCTCCAGGAATATGAAGATTTGTTTGCCGGCCTAGGCCTCGAAGTCGGGATCATGACGAGCCCGGCTCTGAGCCTTCTCAACCTGATCGATTGGGAAAGGGAGAAAGACTTCATGGCGGCCAACATCGAGGAGGATTCAGTCAGTTTTGCTGCCGTCACGCAATCTGAACTGATGCTTTTTCGTTTTAAGCCTTTTGCCATTGAACCTCAAAATCTGATTCAGGCGAAGCAGAAAATCGAAATGGTTATAAAAGAAATCGACAATACGGTGCATTTCATCGAAGACAGGGAAAAGCGCAGGGTTCATTCCCTCTGGCTGCGCTCGAGTTTAGGTATGGGGCAGGAGGAGGTCATTTCTCAATTGACCGACAAATTCTCTTTGGCCATCAGGCCGGTCGAGTCCCCCCTCCTGGCTGAGGTTCGGGCTTCGGACAGGTCGATCCTCACGCCCCTTGCCGGGCAGGTTCCATGAAACAGATTCGTCTGAATTTGGCGGCCTCCCCTTTGCGCAACAGAAGGCTTTTCTATCTTCTGGGAAGCCTTGCCGGGACGGCACTTCTGATTTTGGCCCTTCTTTCAGGCATCATTTTTCTCCGTTTCAGCCTGAAGAAGAGAGCGGTCAAAATTTCTCTCGAAAAGGTCAATGAGGCTGTCCTTGCGGACCAGAAAGAGAGAACGCGTCTTGCGGCCAAGAACAAAGAGGCCTCTAAGAAGGACAAGGAAAAAATCGACCTGATCAACAGCATTATCCTGAAGAAGAGCTTTTCCTGGACCGGATTTTTTTCCCGGCTCGAGGATTGCCTGCCGGGTTCGAGCTATATCCTTTCCCTGGCCCCCACGCTCGTCGACGATTCCCGAGTCCAGGTTCGCTTCAAGGTCGTCTCCGAGAGCCTGGATGACCTTCTTAAACTGATCAGTAATCTTCAGGCCCAGAGCTTCGGTCTGCCCCGGGTGGAAAGCGAAGAGAGGAATGAACAGGGTCAACTGACTTCGGAAATCACGGTCAGCTATGATAGAAATATTTAGCGTTTTGAACGAAAAAGAGAAAAGGCTTCTTCGTTTGCTTGCCCTTGCCTTCCTTTTTGTCCTGGCTTTTTTCATTCTCGTCTCTCTAGGTCAGCGGCGCGGGTATCTTGACCTGAAGAGCGAGCTCCAGGCCAGGGAGAAAGTCGCCTCCGAAGCGGCCAAATTCCGCAGTGCCAGTTCCGAAGAATGGGCGAAATGGGAACAGGCTTACCAGGACATGGCCGAATTGAGAAAAGCGTATTTTTTTAAAGAGAACGAGGGCCTCAACGAACTCCGGGTCGACCTCCAAAAGATTCTGGCCGAATCCGGAATCGCCGCGCGTTCCATCCGGTACAATTACGTGAATCTGGAAAAGGGAAGCTTTAAACAAATCAATGTCACTTTTACTTTTACCGGGTCTTATCTCATCCTCAAGAGATTCCTGGACATGGTCGAAAGGTTTCCAAAATTCCTTGTCCTCGAGAAAATCGACTTTATGAAGGTCAGTGCCGGCGGAAACGTCCTCGAACTCAGGATTGTTCTGGCGGGATACTATGAGAGCATCTAAGATTCTGGCCGTCGTCTGGGCTTTTTTCTGGATTGGCCGAGTTTGCGCAGGCGCGGCTGCTCGACCGTCGGCCGAAAATTCCTCCGGGGAAAAGCAAAAAGCGGACCTCATCAGGATGGACTTGCTCCGGGTCCGGAGAGGCGAGGTCGTCGTCTCCAAAAGGAACATATTCTCTCCGGGGACATCTTTCGGCGCCCCGGCGCGGGCGATCATTGAGGAGCCATCCGCGGCTATTGCGGCAGAACCGGTTGAGACTCAAGGGGAAGAGGCCCAGTCTCCTCCGCTCCTGAACATCAATCTTCGGTATATCGGCTTCATTGAGTATACCAGGTCATCACAAAAAATAACCGCCTTGATCATCCTGGAAGGCCAGCCAATGGCTGTAGTCGAAGGAGAAGTGGTATTGGAAGGTATTCGGATCGGAAAAATCTCTCCCCAGGAGTTGGAAATCATCATGCCCGACTCCACGGCAAGGAAATTTTCCTTAGAAGGAGAATGAGGATGATAAAACGCAGCTTGATATTAATTATAGCGGCGCTTTCGTTCTGGAGTTGCGCGCCGGTCACTTCTCAGAATTATAACCTCGGTGCCCAGGCTGAGGTGAACAAGAACTGGGATGAGGCTATCGGCTACTACGAGAAAGCGATCGCCGAAAATCCGAAGGATTATACCTACAAGCTGTCTTTGACTCGAGTGAGGATTTCCGCCAGCCTGACCCATCTTCAGGCAGCGAGAAGGCTCTTTTCAGAAGGGAAGAAAGACGAAGCGACCAAGGAATACCAGAAGGCGATTTCCTATGACCCTTCCAACAGAGCCATCATCGAGGAAATGAGGCGATCCCTTCAAGAGCCCGGCCCGAAAGAAGAGCCAAGAATGGAGAAGCTGGGGTCCCCGGTCAAGCTGAAAGTGGGCCCTGAAAAAATCGAGCTCAAGTTCACCGAAGCCAGCCTGCGCTCGATTTTCCAGGCCCTTGGAAAACATGCTCAGGTCAACATCATTTTCGACGAACTCTTCAAGGATATGCCCCTTTCCATCGACCTTTCGGGGAAAGAATTCGAAGAAGCGGTGGGCTTTCTCTGCCTCGCCAGCAAGAATTTTTACCGGGTGATCGATGAGAAGACAGTCATCGTCGTTCCCGACCAGCCGGTCAAGAGAATACAGTATGAGCAGAACGCCATCATGGTTTTCTACCTGTCCAATATCAACGCCCAGGATATCTTTGCCGCCCTTCAGCAGATGCTCCGGACTCAATACCGCGCCCCCAATATTTTCGTGGACAAGAACCTCAATACGGTCACTGTGAGAGATACGCCGGCAAACCTCGAATTGGCCGCCGACCTGATCAGAAAATGGGACAAACCCAAGGGAGAGATCGTCATAGACCTCGAAATTATGGAAGTGTCCCGCCAGAAATTGAAAGAGATCGGGCTGGACCTGCAATCAGAGGTCATTGGTCTCAGATATGCTGGGCCTGGGGCCGTCCCAGGTGAGGGAAACGAAGGCTGGTATAACTTAGGGGAGCTTGCCCTAGGGGCAGCGAGCAGCTACCAGATCACCCTGCCAACAGCTTACTTCAGGTTTCTGGCAACCGATTCCGACACCAAGGTTTTGGCGCAGCCGAGGCTCAGGGGGGTCAGCGATGAAGACATCGAGACGATGATCGGGCAGCAGGTTCCCATTCCTCAGACGACTTTTACTCCTATCGCGGCGGGCGGTGTCAATCAGCAGCCCGTGACATCCTTTGTTTATCAGGATGTCGGATTTAAGATCAAGATTAAACCCAGGCTTCACATCGAAGGAGAGATCACCCTGGAAGTCGAACTGGAGCTCACCAGTATCGCCGGCTACTCCACGTTGGCGAACATTCCTATCATCGCTACCCGAAAAGTCAAGAATATCCTCAGGCTCAGGGATGGAGAGACAAACCTTTTGGCCGGTCTCTTAAGAGACGAAGAAAGAAAATCCCTTAGCGGCATTGCCGGTCTCACCAGCATCCCGTTTCTTGGCAGCCTTTTTGGCGTGAATAACCAAACCATCGAGAAGACTGAACTCATCCTGACTATTACTCCCTATATCATCCGCACTGTTCCCCGAACAGCCGAGGATCGAAAGCCGGTTTGGATTCAGCTCGAGGGCGTAAATACAGTGGGAAAAGAAGAACCTGGTCTCGAAGAAGAGGGATTTATTCCCGAGGAAATTACGCAAAGAGAGGCCGCGATGGGGGAGGAAGAACAGCCGGGGGAAGAGCCTAAGGAGGAACCCGGGGCTAACCAAATCTCACTTGACCCGGCCAATTTTGAGGTCCCTCAAGGGAGAGAATTTCGGGTCAGCGTCAACCTCAGGACCCAGCAGGAAGTCGGCAATATGTCCCTGAACTTGAGTTTTAATCCCCAGGTGGTTAAGCTAAAGGACGTCATTGAAGGCGACCTGGCCCAGCAGATGGGAGGGAAGGCTCCATTTCTAAAGAGTGTGAACAATGCCGGGGGGAGTTGCACGATCGGGTTCTCCAGTCCTCAGATCAATCGAGGCTTTCAGGGAGGAGGAAGCTTGGCTATTCTTGTCTGTGAGGCGGCGGCCCAGGGAGAAACAAGTATTGCTATAACGGGGGTTTCTGCCAACGCTCCAACGGGCCAGCCCGTAAGATTTACCACCCGGGACTCGAGGGTGGCTGTCCGGTAGAGATTTTGCTGGCGCTCTCCTTCTCACTGAGCTGACAAAGCTTATAAACCCATGGATGAAATTCGCGCCGTCATAAGGCAGCTGGCAAAACTCCTTCCCGGCCTTTATCTTGGGCTCAAGCCGGGCCAGCCGGTGTTCGTGCAGGCAGGCAAATCCCACGCGGAATTTCTCGGTACGATCGAAGAGGAGCTTGCTCTGTCCGGCGCCGGCGAGATCATGGTCCACCTCGTTGACCCGGCGCGAAAATCAATTGCCGAGATGCAGATGGAACAGGATGAACTCTGCCAGAAGAGCGTGAGGCTTGGGGCCTCTTATGTGAAGATTGCCGGACCCGAGGATCGGCGTTTTTATGCCGGTCTCGACCCGGACGAACGCCGCATTCTGGATGTGTCGGTCCTCCGGCCGGTCGGAGAATATCGCCGCCGCATCATGGCTGGATTGATCCCGCGCTGCCTTCTCCCGGGTCCGACCGAAGAATGGGGAAAGCAGGTCTATCCGGGAGAAGCGCCCCAAACGGCTGCTACGCATCTGGCCCGGGATATTGCGCGCTTCTGCTTTCTTGAGGAAGAGGATCCTCGGGCAGCCTTCCTCGCTTTTGATGAATCGCTTGAGAAGGCCAGGCGGCGGCTGCAGGACTTGAGCATCAGGTCTCTTCATTTTGAAGGCGGAGGGACGGACCTCCGTATCCAATTATCAGGCAAAGCCATCTGGATGGGAGGCCGGAAATGGGCGCCTGACGGTACCCGCTTCTATGCCAATATCCCGATTGGCGAAGTGTTCACCACTCCGCTGGCCGCCGCCACCGAAGGAGTTGTTCGTGTCACCGTACCGACTTTTGCCGGAGGCGTTGAGGTCGACAATCTCTTGCTTCAATTTCAAGCCGGCCGGCTCGTTGATTTTACAGCCAGCACGGGCGCCGAGGCGTTTCGAGACCTTCTGGCCGCGGACTCGGAAGGCGGGTCTCATTATCTCGGTGAGATCGCCCTTGTCAGTATGGACAGCCCTCTGGCCGCAGGGCAGACGGTCTATCGGGAGATCCTGGTCGACGAAAAACGGCGCAGCCATCTGGCCCTGGGCGAAGGTTACACAAATACCATCCTGGGCGGACCGGCCATGTCCCCGGAGGAATTGCGCAACAATGGAGTTAACCAAAGCGTCCTCCATCATGACTTGATGATCGGCAGCTCTGAGATCGATGTGACCGCGGAAACATCCGACGGACGAAGCGTGCCGATTCTGAAGCAGGGGAGCTGGGCTTTCCGCTGACCCGTCCCTCTTTTGACTTCTCTTCTTTTCTGTTTTATCTTTGGCCCATGATCTTCGTGCTCACAGGACCGGTTCATTCTGGGAAAACGAGCCTCCTTCGAAAGCTTGTTCGAGAATGGAGCGAACAGGGAATCGGGTTGGATGGCTTTTTGAGCCTGGCTGTCTTCGAAAACGGAGCTCATATCGGGTATGATCTTTTTGACCTGATGAGAAAAAAAAGACGGCCTTATCTCCGAAAAGAGGGCGCCGCCAACAGAGAGAAGGTCGGCCCGTTTTTTTTTATTTCCGAAGCTCTAGAGGCGGCGAAAAAAATAATTCTTCGCTGGCGCCGAAAAAATCTTCTCATCATCGATGAGGTCGGTCCTCTGGAAATTCAAGGAAGGGGAATATGGCCGGCGCTTCAATCAGTCTTGCCCGACCCGGCACTGCGCTGTCTTCTGGTCGTGCGGCGAAGTGCCCTGGCAGAATTTCGGGACCGCTTGAAGGTGGTTCCATTCCAGGTCTTTGATGTCGAGGACCGGGATACCCCCCGTTTGCTGCGGGAGAAAATTGGGAGCAGAAGGAATGACCATCAAGGTTAAATTCCTGGCCTATTTCCGCGATCTTTTCGGAGAACGGGAAAAAGATGTTCGACTGGTTGATGGATCTCGACTTCTCGACCTCCTCAAGGTCCTGTGCAACACGGCCGAGCGCGAAAAACAGGTCTTTGCGGAAGCGGAAAAACTGAATCCCCACACGGTTATCATTATGAATGGCACGCCCGTGCAACCATTGGGTGGCCTGGCCGCTCCTCTCTCCGACGGTGACATCATCGCTATCTTCCCTTATCTCGGCGGCGGGTGAAAATACTTCCCGGTTGGAGCAAAACTCTTTTATTGGTAATGATTGAATAGGGGGTTTGAAAAAGGCTTGGCTCCCTGCTCCGATCCGCGGCCTGCGAGTCCGTCTTTCTCGGCTCCTCCTGGCCAAGGCTCCAGGGTTAATATATCTTATTTCGGGGCCAAGAAGATTCGTCCCCAAAATCATCAATGTAACCCCTCCTCGGAGCCTTGGCCCGAACGAGGCCTGTGGCTCCCCTCAAAAGACGGACTCTCAGGCTGATCTCCGCGTGATGGTCGCTCAAGCCCTTCTCAAACCTTCTTTCAGAAACTCAGAAATGTCGGTTCTGGCCGGGGAAGCATTCCCAATCCCGTGATAGTCTTATGCTGATAGAAGGGGAGGCAGGCGCGGTTCGGGGGCCCCCCGCCGCTTCGAGCGTTTGATGCCACGGTCTTTGGCTCCGGAAACAATATGATTGACCGCGAGGGCGCCGGGGGTGAACCGCGACAGGACCCGCCCCCCATCACGGAAATAGAGATACAATCTCCGGCCGGAGACTTGCCAGAACGGCTTCGATTTGCTATTCTCGGAGTCTGCTCCGGAGCCGTCAAGACGGAATGAACGCTATTCCTCCTGGATACCATGGCAAGATTCTCGAAGTCGACCTCTCTGACGGAAGGATTGAGACTGTCCCGTTAGACCCGGAGCAAGCCGTCGATTATTTGGGAGGAAGGGGGCTGGCGGCTCGAGTTTTTTATGACCATGTCAACCCGGGCTGCGACCCCCTTGGGCCCGACAACGTCTTTGTGATCGCCACCTCCCCCCTCATCGGGACGAACGCTCCCACTGCAGGCCGAGGCCATATGATTTTTAAATCCCCCCTGACTGGGTTCATCGGCAGTTCTAACTGCGGCGGCACCTGGGCGCCTGTCTTCAAGGCCACAGGTTTTGACGTCCTGGTGATCAAAGGAAAAGCGCCCGCTGCCGTCATTCTGGATATCAAGCCTGACAAAGCCGTGATCTTGCCCGCCGACAATCTCCGGGGATTGGATATTCATCAGACGACAGACGCCCTGACCGCAGGAAGCGGGCCCGGCCTTCGGCCCCGCATCCTGTGCATCGGACCTGCCGGAGAGAATAAAGTCCGGTTCGCGGCAGTGTTTAACGACAGAGACAGACCCTACGGGAGGGGCGGCGGCGGCGCAGTGCTCGGCAGCAAGAACGTCAAGGCCATTCGCGTTTCCGGCCAGAAAAAGATCCAGGTCCAGGACAGGGAACGGTATCAATCGGGGTTAGACCAGGCTTTTTATCTGCTCAAGCAGGCTCCGGCCACCAAGCGCTTGCTCCGGGAGCTGGGAACGGCCGGCCTCGTCGAGCTCATTAACCTTATCAACATGCTTCCCCACCGCAATTTTCAGGACACTTTGCATCGGGATGAAGATATCGAAAAAGTCTCCGGGGAAACCTTGGCCAAGAGGCTTCTGGAAAAAGCGGCGGGGTGTTATCTTTGTCCGATCGGGTGCCAGCGCCACACCCGCGTCGGCAACAGGAAAGGGGAAGGACCGGAGTATGAGACCGTGGTTATGATCGGCCCGGATTGCGATGTCTACGACCTGGACGCGATCACCCGGGCAAACTATGCGTGCAATGAACTGGGGCTGGACACGATTTCTTTTGGCGGGACGCTGGCCTGCGCCATGGAACTTTTTGAACGAGGAATCATGACCTCAAATGACACGGACGGAATCGACCTCCGCTTCGGCAACAGCGGCATTCTTGAAGAGGTTGTCCGGCGGACCGCGCTCAGGCAGGGAATCGGGGACAGGCTGGCCGAGGGTTCTTTCCGTTTGGCCGAATCGTTTTCCCATCCGGAATTCTCCATGACGGTCAAGAAACAGGAAATACCGGCTTATGATCCCAGGGCCTCCTTCACCCAGGCTTTGGGCTACATGACCTCGCCAACCGGCGCCTGCCACCTGAAGGGCGGCTATGCCGTCTCGCTGGCCTTTTTCGGAGGGCCCAAGGAGATCCCGAGGTTCAGCCTGTTGCAATCTCCGCTCGGGATCAGGAACATGCACAACCTCGGTATCATCCAGGACAGCTTGGGCGTCTGCCGCTTCACCGGATATGCCTTTTCCACAGATCCGTGGGCCAGGATGGTGAGCGGCGTGACCGGGCTGGATTTTTCCACGGCCAGACTCGAGGAAATCGCGAATCGCATTTCGACCCTGGAACGGCTCTTTAACCTCGAAGCCGGATTGACGGGCGCTGATGATATTCTGCCAGAGCGGTTCAGCAGGGAGCCCATCATCGTGGCCGGCGAGAACAAAGTTGTCTCCCGGGAAGCCCAGGAAAGGATGAGAAGAGATTATTACCAGGCCCGCGGCTGGGACGAGAGAGGACAGCCGACGCCGACCCTGCTTCAGGCCTTAAGGATCAATACTCGAGAGCAATGACCAAAAAGACTTGGAAATCTGATGAAAATGTCCTGCGCTTGTTTCAGACTGTTGGCCGAGCTTCCCTTCTCTCCGACATCCAGGACAGCCACAGCGGGAACATGGCCATCCGGCACAAGGACGAAATGGGGAATGAATGGATCGTTATCACCGCCACCGGTTCGCAGAAGGGCGACCTTGACGCGGGTCAACTCTGCTTCCTCTCCCCGAACGAGACGGATTTTGGGTATTATAAAGCTTCCTCTGAAACGGACATCCACGCCGGCATCCTCGGCCTTGAGGGAGTGCGGGCGTCCATCCATGCCCATACCAAGGACCTGATGATCGTCACCCTCGACGATGAGAAAAAACCAAACCAGCCCGCAACCTTCCTTCCTGTCGATCCCCTCGGTTACCGTTACCTCAACCGGTCGATTCCCGTGGATTGGGTGCAGGTTCCCAGCGGTTCGGCCGAAATGGCCAAAATCATCCCGGAGCGCCTGGCCTATCATCCGGCCACCGTGATTCAGACCCATGGGACCTTCGTCCGCGCCAGAACTCTGAAGGAAGCCTTTTTTCTGGCCAGCTCGGCCAACAACTCCGGCTATGTTGTCCGTCTTTTGCGAAGGCTCAATGTTGATATCGCGCGTTTAAGAAAAAAGATCCAGGCCGACCCTGCGGGTTCTTTTTCTCCACCGCCGCCTGCCTACGCAATCGACGATGACGAAATCTGCGATTTCCCCGAAGAAAAAGAAATCCTGCGGGAGTTTCACAAAGCGGGGGCCAGAATCTTCGAATCTCGGCTCTCCCCATTTCACACGGGTTCGATGTCTGTGCGCGGTGTCAATGTCCTGCTCTATGCGGCCAAAGCGTCGATGCCGCGGCAGATCGGCGGGCCGCTCCGCCAAGTCCCCCTGGCTGTTCAAAACGGCGATTCGGCCGAGCTGGCCATCCACAAGCGGATTTATGCCAAGAGCGATTTTCAGACGATCATTCACTCCTATGTTCCCGAAGCCGAGGCCATGGCCCATTTCGTTTATCCCGGAGAAAGAGAGCCGCTGCGACGCGTCGTGCCCATCGACGCCGAAGGAAGCTTCCTGTATCTGGTTATTCCCGTAGTCGAACCCCAAACCACGGTTCCTGATCTCGTCCGACTGCTTCATGATTACAAAGTGGTTATTGTCAGAGGCGGAGGAGTCTGGGCTGTGGGCGCTCAATCCCTCTCCGAAGTCCTGCATCATCCATCCTCTGTCCGCGAAATCTGTCTTTATCGTATCGGCGCCTACGAGCAGGGGTTGGACCTCCGCCGCATGGAGCCGGAAAAGGCCAAAAAATGGTGAGCGTCCGCTGCGACGCAGAGTTCATTGCCAAGGCCACCGCCGCGGGCGGGGAGATCGTGAGACTGTCTGACCTTGGAAATGCTCTTGCCTTTGCCCTGGACTTTTTGAAACAGCAGGATATCAAGGCCGTCGCTTTTGCCCCGGACGTTCCGCTCCCTTCCGCTGGAACAGAAACCTGGCCTCTCCTGAAGCCAAGAAGTCGCGAAGACTATCTTGCGGCGGGAGCGGGGTTGGTCCGGGCGGATTATGGCGTTTCCAGCACCGGAACACTTGTTCATCTGGACCGGAGCGCCGATGAAAAAATTGTCTGGACCCTGCCGCCGTTATGCCTCTGCCTCCTGGACAGCCGCAGGATCGTCCGGGACCTCGATGACATTTCCGCTGTTCTTTCCAGCCATCTTTCCGAAGCGGCGTTCGGGGAGCCTCAGGTTTCGCTGGTGACAGGACCGAGCCGGACAACGGACATCGAATGCCGTCTTACCCTCGGCGTTCACGGGCCGGGCCGTCTCGTTATCCTGCTCCATGATGGCCAGGCCTCTTGAACTCATGAAAAAAATCGACCCTCAGCTCCGGCGTGTTCTCAGGGAATTCTCCAAGAGCTATCTCCTGAAAAGGGAGGACGCCTTTGCCGGAATGGATTTTGAGGAGCTCCGAACGGAGCTGGCCGAAATCAAGGACAGGGCTCTCTCGAAATGCCGGGAACTCTGCGCTCAATTTGAGGCCAAAGCTCGTGAGAAGGGAGCCAAAGTCCACCATGCGGCAAACGGCGCTGAGGCGAATCGGCTGGTCCACTCGATCTTGAAGGGGCATGGAGCTGAGTTCCTCGTCAAGAGCAAATCCATGGTCAGCGAGGAAACGAGGCTGAATGAGTACCTGTTCCGGAAAGGCATCGAGGTCAGGGAAACCGACCTCGGCGAATGGATTATGCAGCTGGCCGGGGAACCGCCCACGCACATGGTCTTGCCCGCCATTCATCTGACTCGAAAAGACGTGGCCCAAATCTTCTCCCGCCGCCTGGGGAAGGAAGTGCCGGACGATATCCCGGCCCTTGTTGAGGTCGCCCGGGATGAGCTGCGCCGGGAAATTTCCCGGGCGGGCGCCGGCCTCACCGGAGCCAATGCCTTGATCGCCGAGAACGGCTCCATCATGCTCGTGACAAACGAGGGAAACGGCCGGATTGTCTCCATCATGCCGCCCCTCCGGATCGTCCTTGCCAGCATCGAGAAAGTTGTGCCGGCGACGAAGGACGCTCTTCTCCTCCTCAAAGTCCTGCCCCGGAACGCCACCGGGCAGAAGATCACGAGTTACGTCTCCTTTATTGCGCCGTCGCCGCAGCAGGATCTTCACTTGATTCTGCTTGACAACCATCGTTCGGAAATCCTGGCGGATCCGCTTTTCCGAGAGATCCTGCGCTGCATCAAATGCTCCGCCTGCTTGAATGTCTGCCCGGTCTACCAAATGGTCGGGGGAAAAAGATATGCCTACATCTATATGGGAGGCATCGGCACTTTGCTGACTGCCTGGATTCACGGGCTCGGAGAATCAGCCGAACTGGCGGACTTCTGCCTGGGCTGTCATCGTTGCGAGGCCTTTTGCGCCACAAAGATACGAATCGCCGACTTGGTCATTGCCCTGAGGGAACGGCTCAACCGAGAGGCGGGCAAGCCGTTCTGGAAAAGGGTGGCCTTCGACGGGGTCCTGGCCCACCCGGCCCTAACTCAGGTCCTCTTTTCTTCCGGCCGCGCATCCAGGCGGGTCGTTGCAAGAGAAAAGGGGTTTGCCCGGAATTTGCCTCCCCCGCTCGGAAGATACGACCGCTTTCGCGCCCTGCCTTCTCCGGCCCCGAAATCTCTTACCCAGCGAGTGAGAGAAACATTGCCCCAAGAGCAAGCCGGCGGACGGGCTGCGAGAATCGTCCTTTTCGGAGGATGCCTGGTGGAACACTTTTATCCCGAGGTCGGGCTGGACGCTTTGCGTGTCTTAACCAGGCTTGGATACGACGCCAGGCCGGCCGAGCCTTGCTGCTGTGGTTTCCCGGCAGCCAATTCCGGGTTTCGGAGCTCGGCGCTGAAGACGTTCCGAAGGCTCATGGAGGGCTTGGAAGGCGCCGAGGCCGTGTTGACGCTCTGTCCGACCTGCACAACGATGCTAATCCGTCTCGGCCCGGACCTTATGCGGACGGAAAAAGCCCGCAACCTGGCCCAGAAAGTCGTCCCTTTCAGCCGGTTTCTCCTGGAGAGGGAAAAGTCCAGACTCCAGGGACTGCTCTCATCCCGGCCTTTGGCGAATTCTGTGACTTATCATGATTCCTGCCATCACAAGCATGTCCTCGGGGCCAGTCGGGAATCAAGAGAGATTCTCGAGATCGTCCTCGGGAAAAAACTCCAGGAGATGGACGAACCGGATGCCTGTTGCGGGTTTGCCGGGAGCTTTTCTATTTCCCATCCCGAGGTTTCCGAATCCCTGCTCGAGGGCAAGCTCGAATCAATCCGGAAGGCCGAAGCGCAAGTCGTGGCCCTGGATTGTCCCGGATGTCTCCTGCAGATCCGGGGGGGATGCGAGAGAAAAAAAGAGAACATCGAGGTCAAGCATACGGCCCAGGTCCTCGCCGAGCGCCTCTGCCAAAAACGTTAGGATGTTTTAAGGAATCGAGCCACCTGAGAGGCCAGGAACGCGGCGATGTCTTCGGAGGCAAACGGCCAGGCGTAAACACACTTCTTTTGGGGATGCCTCTGCTGGGCCGCACGGATGGCTGCGGGGACATCGACGGCGGAATATCCGCCTCCTTTATTTATTTAAAAAAAACTTGAGCAGGCCTACGTTTTCGGCCGGGATTCTCTTGAAGACGCCGGGCCATGCGGCTCGATGATGATCTTCAGGGATTCGCGCGCCGTCTCCATGAGCTTGAACCCGGCCCCTGTTTCACTGAGCGGCAGCCTATGGGTGATCAGGTCGGTCACGACGACCCGCTTGTTTCTTAGCAATTCGATCGTTTCAGTAAGGTCATTGCCGTTGGCCGCATAGGATGTCAGCAGAGTGACGTCGTCTCGCCAGAACTTGTTGATCGGTATGACCAGCCGATCATCGGGGTGGGGAACCGCGAAGAAAAGGACGGCGCCGCCCCGGTCAACTAACTCAAGGGCCTGTTGGGCGGCGGCAAGAGACCCCGTGCAGACGATGACTCTGTCCGCCAGCCGGCCTTGGTTGACCCCCTTGAGCAGGTCCGGTCCAAAATCGGCAGCGTCAAAGACGAAGTCCGCCCCGAATTTTCTGGCTTGCTCCCGGCGATAAGACGAGATGTCGGTGGCGATGATCCTCCCAGCCCCCAGCGCCTTTGCCAGCATGATGTGCAGGATTCCTGAAACTCCGCTCCCCAGGATGAGAAGCGTCTGTCCGATCCTCATTTTCGCGACCTTCTGTCCTCGGACAACGCAGCCCAGCGGTTCGACAAAAGTCCCTTCCTCATAGGTCAGTTCCTCGGGAAGGATAAAGGTGCCGCGGTCGACATTGATCCCCGGGATGCGAACGTATTCCGCGAATCCTCCCGGGTCGAAGTTCGTGGTATGAAGAGTCTCGCAGGCCGTATGGTGTCCGCTAAGACAATAATGGCAGGTGTTACAAGGGACGTGATGCGTGACTATGACCCTGTCCCCGGCCTTGAATTTCCTGACCCGTTCGCCCGCCTCGACGACTTCTCCGGCGATCTCGTGACCGAGGACCAGCGGCGCTTTTTTGATCCTGTACCATTCGAGGACGTCGCTTCCGCAGATGCTTGAGGCCATGACCTTGACGAGAAGCTCATCAGGTCCGGCCTGAGGGCACGGCCTCGTCTCGATGCGGATATCCTTGTTGCTGTAATACACGGCTACGCGCATTCGCACCTCGATTTTGCCGCGCTCCGCTCCGGCCTTATTTCCGCGGTTTCTTTTTTTCGGCGAGGAAAAGGCCATACGCCTCGGCCGCCGATTTCTTTTCGTGGACGACGGCCCGGACAGCCTTGATCATGCCGATGGGGGCCTCAGACTGGAAGATATTCCTGCCCATGTCCACGCCGCGAGCGCCGTGCCGAACCGCGTTCCAGGCGAGCTCAAGAGCCTCCTTCTCCGGTGTTTTCTTTCCTCCCGCGATGACCACTGGCACCGGGCAGGTTCCAACGACCTCGTCGAATCCATCGCAGTAATAGGTTTTGACAAAGTGGGCGCCCAGTTCGGCGGCGATCCGGCAGGCCAGGCTGAGATAGCGCGCGTCCCGGACCATGTCTTTGCCGACGGCTGTGACGGCGAGCACGGCGATTCCATATCTTTCGGCTTCGTTGACAAGCTGTGAGAGGGAGAGCAACGTTTCCTTTTCATGAGGGGAGCCGACAAAAATAGACAAGGCTATGGCCGCGACGTTCAGCCGGATCGCTTCTTCCATCGAAGTTGTGATCCCCTCGTTGGAAAGCTCGCTCAGGATGCTTGTGCCGCCTGAAACCCTTAGCACGATCGGAATATCGGCCCCGGGGGGAACAGCGGTCCTGAGCACGCCCCTGGTCAGCATGAGAGAATCAGCGTAGGGAAGGAGCGGCTCGATCGTCTTGCGCGGGGTTTCGAGGCCTGACGTGGGCCCGAGAAAATAACCGTGGTCGACGGCCAGCATGACCGTTTTTCCTGTGGCGGGTTTGATGATTCGGGAAAGGCGGTTTTCCAGCCCCCAGTCCATGTTCTCCTCCATGACATTGAATTTGGCCCCTTCTTTTTATCACAGGCGAGGGCGCTTGGCAAATCGACGAGGCCCGGGCTCGGAATTCGTCAGCAAGAAAATATGTTGCGAGGACGGCTTGAGTTCGTTGAGGCCATAGGAAAAATTCCGGCCAAATTGTATAATGAAGCGGAACAAAAAATGGCAAGCGGTAGAAAAAGCCCCACAAGAGCCCGGCTCAGCGAAGACCTTCTCAAGAGAGTCAAAACGGACGCCAAGGCGCGCTTTTCGGGCGCGCGGGGCAGCCATGGCTGGGACCATACGGAAAGGGTTTACGAACTCTGCTTGCGCATTGGGCGCCAGGAAAAGGCGGACCTTGATATATTGCGGCTTGCTGCGGTCCTTCACGATATCGGAAGAGAACAGGAAGACAGGTCCAACGGAAAGGTTTGCCACTCCCGGCGAGGAGCGGACCTGGCCAGAAGGATATTGGAGAGACATCTTTTCGATAAAGGGCAAATCGCCAGGATCAGCCACTGCATCAGGACGCATCGGTTCAGGGGGAAAAATATCCCCAAGTCCCTCGAAGCCAAGGTCCTCTTTGACGCCGATAAGCTGGATTCCATCGGCGCCGTGGGGCTTGGCCGGGCGTTTTTGTTTGCCGGTGAGATCGGAGCGAACCTCCACGACCCCGGAATCGATGTCAAGAAAACACGGCCTTATACGAACGAAGACACGGCTTACCGGGAGTTTTTGGTCAAATTGAGCCGGATCAAGGACAGGATGTTCACAAGAGAGGGAAAGAGGATCGCCGCAGAAAGGCACAAGTTTATGGTTGAGTTCTTCGAGCGGCTCAACGAAGAAATAAACGGGCGACTATAAAGAAAAAGATAATAATCTTGCGGCTGCAGCGCAGCCGGGACAAGCGAGCGGCGACTTAATTTAATGTAAGCAGCTTTGTTTCCGTGATATTGAGGCGGTGGTCTTGAGAGGGTGACATGGCTGGGGGGAAGCCATGGCAGGCCCCTATTCCAGAACAAAATGGTCACGGAAACGGAGCTGCTTACTACTTCAATTCGGCCAGTGCCTTGGCTGCCTCCTGGTTTTTGGGGTCGAGTTCAAGGGCTTTCTTGTAGGCTCCCTTGGCTTTGTCGTTTAAGCCTTTTCTTTTGTAGGCCTCGCCCAGTTGATACCAGGCTTCGGGGAAGGGATTCTTGGCGCAGGCAAATTCGAGGTCCTGGATGGCGCCGTCAAGATCTCCCCCGAACCCGGGGGGCGCCATCAGGCGTCCGACTCCCCGGCCGAAGTGAGCGTCGGCGTTATCGGGGTCTATCGCCAGGGCTGCCTCGTATTCCTGCATCGCCCCCATCCCGTATTTCATTATGTCCATGGGACTTCCCTGAGTCAGGCGTCCCATGATGTGGCCCTTCCAGGCGTGAAGCTCGGCATTGTTGGGGTTTTGAACAACGAGAAAATCGGCCATTTCAAGGGCTTCGGCATATTTTTGCTGCTCAAAAAGTTTCTTGACCTCGTCCAGTGAGGCATTCGCCGGGGGCGTGGCCGCTTTACCTTCTGTCTTGCTCTCCCCAGGTTTGGGCTTGGGCGCTGAGGACATTTTGTCGCCCATGATTTGCGGCAGCATCTTCAGGATGACGGGCAGCATTTCGACGAGGAGAGACGGCTTTTTTTCTTCCTGAGGGATAAGCTCGACCTGGACGTTTTCTCCTTCAATGATCAGGACTCCCAGGGGAATCGTCTTCCCGCCCATTCCTCCGCCGAAAGCCATCATGGCTCCGCCTCCGCCCATGCCGAAGGAGACCTTGGCAAACGGGATGATGGTTGTGTCTCCGACCTGGACGGGCTCGCCGACAAGGGCGCTGAGTTTCAGGTTTGAGATGAGCTTGTCAAAATCCGCCAAGGGCTGTTCGAGCGGAGCTTGCGATTGGGCTGCGCATATTGCCGGGTAGACAATTATAGCTGCTAACAAGACGATCAGATGGCGTTTGAAGTTCATGTCCGTCTCCTCACTTCGCGGGGATTTTCCCCACGCTGATGAATTTCGTCCCCTCTTTGGTGACCACCACGAACCCGATCGGCTTGGCTTCCCCGCTCATGAAGAAACCTCTGCCCCCCAGGTCCGGGTTTTGAGGAGATCCGCCCCCTCCGCCCCCGAACCCGATGTCGATCATCATGATGGGGATAAGCGTGATCTTGCCAACTCTTATCGGGTTGCCGACGATAGTTTTCACCTGGAGGTTGCTGGCCAGCCGCTGGCCCATGGCATCGGCAAGCTGGTACATGGGCAGCGGAGCCTTGGGCTGAGGCTGAGGTTTCTTTTCAGCCTGCGTGCCGGCGTAAACCAGAGAAAAAAGAAACAGACTCAGAAGCAAAAGAATAGAGCATCTTTCTTTCAATAGAACACCTCCTTTATGATCTCTATTTTATCCTACGAACAAGACACAGACAAGGTTTACGTCGCGCTGATTCTTTGCTGCTCTTGGATAGAGGAAGCATTTTTGTTTCCGAGATCATTTTGTTCTGGAATAGGGGCCTGCCATGGCTTCCCCCCGACGAGGCTCGGGAGATATGGCTCGAAGTCACGCTGCGATTTCCCACATCGGCTTCTTGGGGGGAGAACGCTCTGCGTTCCCCCTTCCAACGTTCGCTTCGCTCCCTGCCTCCCCTTCTCGAGCTTCGCTCTGCGACCAAAGGGGCCATCCCCCTTGAAACCCCCCTGATTTGCCTGCGCAAATCAAAATCTTGCTCGATTCGCTCCTCGCTCATACGGACTTCTCACCACATCCTCCCTCGCCTCATCCCCTAGGGCGCGCAATGCGACGGTGTCACCTTCTCCAGACCACCGCCTCAGTATCACGGAAACGGAAATGCTTCCTCGTATAGACGGGCGCTTGAGCGGATGGCTGAGATGTTGATACAATAAGTCCCAGGATGTATATTCTGCTGACTTGAAGGAGAGCGACCATGGCTCAAATCAAGAAAAAGAAAGGGACAATCGGGATCCTCACCGGAGGCGGCGATGTCCCGGGGCTCAACCCGGCCATCCGAGCCGTCACCATCCGGGCAATCCATGAAGGCTATGATGTCGTCGGGATCCGCCGGGGATGGGCCGGGTTGATTGAAATAATCAGAGATAAGGACGCTGAGAACGTGGAGTGTTGCCAGACTCTAACCGAGGAAATCGTCAATAAAGTCGGACGGACGGGCGGAACCTTCCTTCACACGTCCCGGACGCGGCCCAGTCAGGTGCCCGACGTCAACGTGCCGCAGCACCTTAGGGACAAATACAACCAGAAGTTCAACGACCTCACCGAGGAAGCGATGAAGAACCTGGACTTTCTCGGGATCGATTATCTTGTTCCCGTCGGCGGGGACGACACGTTGAGCTACGCGGTCGATCTCCATAACAAGGGAGTCAGGATCATCGCCATTCCTAAAACGATGGACAACGATGTCCCCGGGACCGATTACTGCCTCGGGTTCAGCACCTGCGTTACACGCACGATTAGCATGACTCATGCTTTAAGGACGACCGCAGGCTCCCACGAGCGGTTCCTCGTCATCGAAGTCTTCGGCCGGTATGCCGGGTTCACGGCTCTTCTGCCGACGATGGCCGGAGCCGCCAACAGGTGCGTCATCCCCGAGTATCCCTTCAGCATGGAGCGGCTCTGCGAGCTGCTGACCGAGGACCGTGCCGAAAACCCGAGCCTCTACTCGGTTGTGCTCGTTTCAGAGGGGGCGCTCATCGAGGGGAAGGAGATGTTTTTCCAAGACGATGAGAAGGACATGTTCGGCCATAAAAAGCTGGGGGGGATCGGCGATTATATCTCCCACCAACTCAAAGAGCTTTCGCCGAAATACAACAAGGGCCGGCGCATCAATGTCATCAATCAGAAATTGAGTTACATTGTACGCTGCGGCGACCCGGACGCCGTGGACTCCATCGTCCCGATGGCCTATGGCAACCTGGCCCTCGATCTTATCCTGGACAAGAAATCCGGGCGCATGGTCTGCTTGAGAAACGGCGAGTACGACAATGTCCCGATCGAGATGGTAACGAGCAAAAAGAAAGTTGTCGACGTGGATAAATATTATGACCACAAACGGCTCCGGCCGCTCTACAAGAGCTTTCACCAGAAGCCGCTGTTCATCATGACCAGCGATTAGGCGGCGGCCTCATTCACCAGCTTGAGGCCTTTGAAGCGGCAGAAGGAGGCCAGCTCTTTGGAGATATCCCCATAACATGTCTGCCGGTGCAGCCCCGCCGTCCAGTTTTTCCAGAGAGCGGTGATTTCTCCGTCAACCCTGACATCGATTTTGGTCCGGCAGCCCCTGTCCGCTTCAAGGCCGACCGGAGCCTCGATAATCTCCCCGGTGAAATAGCGGATGCAATTTATGTCCGCCAATATCGCCTGGGTGACCTTCTCGCCGACACGCATCTCGACTTGAGGGACCACGCCTTCCCTCCGCTCCATGACTGTCCTGATTTTGTAGGGAGCGGCTGGTTTGGCTGGTCCGTCCATTTTGGGCGTACCCAGGCAGTGGGCCAGAATGATGCTTCCCTTGGATTCGTCGATTGTTGGGTCGCTGATAAACCCCGGCCGCCCCGCAAGACCCTGGAAGAGGATGTGGATCATAGCACAGCGTAGGTCTGATTCGCAGATGCCGCCGAATCCCAGGTTGTTGAGCCGGGCAAAGCCAAGGCACGGATAGGCAGGAAGCTTGATGGTTTTATCCCACATTGTGCCATAGCAATCCACCGTCATCACCGTAGCGTCTTCTTGAAGGAGAAGCTTCTCGAACGCCAGGGCCAGCTTGGCGGACTTAAAAATATCCTGCTTGGAGGGCTCGACCACCCCAGCGGCCTCTTTCATCCAGCGGTCGGCTTCGGCTGCCGCGGCGCTATCGTTGATGCTTTCGTAAACAGAAACCATACGCTCAAGGCTGACCGGCTTGACCTCGGTCCCAAATTTGTCTTTGGCCGCGGCAGCGAACTCGGAAATATCGGACGTGGTCAAATCCAGGATCTTGGCTTCTCGAAAATAGTGGATAGCGCGGAAAGGTCTTATGGCCACCGCCAATTGGCCCGTATCGCTGCTGAGGACACATTCTAATTTGGCCCCCAGAGGCAGTTCCTGGAGCTCTCCAAAATGTGTCCACTCGTGTCCGGAATAGGGACGGGCAAACACGACCGTGGGTTGGCCGACTTTGAGGAGTTCCTCGAGGATCGGCACAATGCCCATGTTGAGATGAATGGCCAGGATGCCGTCTACTGTGGTCAGTTTTTCCCTAAAATCCCTGACTTGCTCTGCCGAGGTTACAAGGACATCAACCGGGAACTCGATATCGTTGAGATCATCCTTCCACTTGGCGAACTCCGCTTCGTAGAAGGCGATTTCTTTTTCAAAATCCAGGTCCGGCTTGGGCCAAAGACCATCTGTGGTTCCCATGTAGATCCGGGCCACCTTGACGGGCGTCCTCCGCGGCCCCGGATTAACGCCGCCCGAGCCCTGGGCCTTTGGGCCCAATGGCCAAAGACTCGGACCGCACAAACAAAGAGCGCCCGAAGCTGCAGCCAGATGGAGGAACTCTCTCCTTTTCAGCCCTTTTTTCATCTCGGCCTCCTGTGTTTTATTTATTCTAAGAATTCCCGAAAGTCCGGCCCGGGGGACTCATTATCTTTGACTTTTTTATAAATCTGGATCTCCGGGTTAATCAAGTTGATCTGGGTCATAATGAAACGATCGTCGAGAAGCAGCCAGGGCAGGGAAGTCTTGTATTTAAAAACCAGCTGATACCTTTCCTTCTGATGGTCGAAGCCCGAAAAAAACAGGAACGGCTCTGTGCCTTTTTTGAACCTCCGGGCATACTCCATGTTGACGATCAGATAATCAGGTTTTGGCGAGCTGTTGAATTCAGCCAAAGAACGGGGGATTTCCTTCCACAGGAAATCTCTCAGGCGCGGGCTGTATTGGATATAGCAGGCGACTCCAACTAAGGCATTCGGCTGAATATTGGCCTTTATCCAGCGCTCGGCGGCATAGCGGGAATCCTTAAGCATGGCGACGTCTATGTATGAGGCATAGAGGAATGAATAGAGGAAAACCAAGACGAAGGCCGCCTGCATCCCCACGAGGAGCGGCTTGCGAGCCTTGAGGGTATCAGATAGGAAGTATCCGCCGAAAAAAGAAAGGATGATGCAGATGGGCATATTAAACCTGGCGAAATTGAAAAGAACGAGGTTGATGAAAAAAATATAATAAGAAAGGACGAAAGCTAAGAGGATGAGCAGCAAAGGATTCTTTTTTTTCTGAACAAGAAACCAGATCAGACCCCCGACGCAGATCAGGAAAAGCGGCCAGCCAAAGCACTCCTGGATCTGTCCGATGGTCTCGCCAAGGAGCCTGACTCGACCCATCGGGGAGCCGGGATAAAGCTCATAGACCCGTCGGCGGGGGCCCAGGATTCCATAAAAGTGACGGATGAAACCTGACAGATTGAAAATTACGTTGTGGATGAAGAAGAAAAGTCCCGCGGCTAAGGCTGCTGAATAAAGGTATTTCTTGTTTCCGATCAAACGGACGAGCGACCGAGAGGAATGATCTCGCCGCTGCTCCCGCCAGTCGGCCCAAACCAAGAGAAATGGTGCTGCCACATAGAAAGCGTAAGCCTGGTCTTTAGTGCAGACAGCCAGAGTCGCTGTCAGGGCAAACAGAAGATAATATTTCATCTGTTTCGTTTTCGAAATGCGGATGAAAAAGTAGAGCGACCAGACCAGCCAGAAGAGATAGGGGATGTCGACATTGGCCGTCTTGGAATAGTACACGAACGGGACCGTCAGGGAGGTGATCAGGCCGGCGAAAAGCGAGGCTCTCCGGTCATAGATTTCTCGGCCGGTCCGGTAGATGAGATAGATGAGAGCCGTTCCCATCGCGACGCTGAGAAGCCGGGTTAGAAAAAAGAGAATCGTGTAAACCGTAATATTCGATACGTCCAGGACATGAAGGCGATGGAGAATCCAGAACAGCAACTGGATGAGACTCAGGAGATAATGATGGAACGGCGGATACTTGTCGTTCCAGCCGTGGGAAAAAAATTGATCCATTCCGTTGAGAATGCGGTTCGGGATGAGCTCGTCCGGCGCCCAACCGAAATAGCTGGGGAGGCCCCACCAGATTCCCACGATACTCAGGACAGTGCTCAAGAGGAGGAGAAGATGAAGAGCCGACAGATTTTTGACCTTGAATTTCATGGCGCTGGAATAAATCCGTTTTGTCTATGGAGAGGCCACTTTAAATTCGCGAAGGCGGTTGGCATCCCTCTCGACGACAAAGACGCTGCCTTTGTTATTGACTGCGACGCCGAGAGGAAGTGTGATCTGGCCCTCCCCGGGTCCGGCCGTTCCCCATTGAGTGATCAGCTTGCCCTGGGGATCAAATTTTAGAATCCTGTTATTGCCTGTATCCGCAACATAGATATAGTTTTGGCCATCTGAGCAGACGCCCATGGCCGCTTTCATTTCTCCGGCGCCCGAACCTGCCTTTCCCCAGGCAGCGATCAACTGGCCTTCGCCGGTGAATCTCTGCGCCTGAACGCGGTCGAGGACGATGATTTCATTCTTTTGATCAACGGCCACTCCCGAAGGAAACGCGAATTCGCCCTGCCCGGCGCCCTGTTTTCCCCAGGTTTTCTTTGGGCTTCCTTGCGAAGAATACTTGACGATGCGGTGGTTTCCCGAATCGGCCACATAGATATCGTCGTTGCCGTCAACGGCAATCCCGGAAGGAGCGTTCAATTCCCCCTGTCCCGTCCCTTCCTTTCCCCACTTCTGGACTAGTTTTCCGGTCTTGCCAAACTTGAATACGCTGGCGCTCTTGGCATCTGTGATGTAGATATTTCCCTGACTGTCAACCGCTATGCCGGCGGGGTCCTTTAAGATTCTGAATTCCCGGCCGGAATCGCCCCAAGTGCTCTCGAAGTTGCCCTCTGAGTCGAATTTTTTTGTTTTGATATCGCTGTCATCCACAACGTAGAAATTGCCTTCAGCATCGAAAGCGATGGCTCTGGGGAGCTTAAAAAATTTGCTCTCCGGACCGCCCCATTTTCGAGCGAAGACATAGTCCTTTGCTGTCAGGATAACGGAGAGAGATAGAGGACCCGGTCCCGCCACAACCTGAACGGTTTCTTCCCAGTCCGCATAGCTCTTTTTGCTGACCCGGATGGCGCGGCTGCCATAACGGACATAGGGGAGTTCGCAGTCTGTGAGTTTCCCGGTATCCTCCCCATCTAAGAAAACATTGGCCTCTTTCGGCTCGGAGTTGATAGCGATGGTTCGGCCGATGCTCTCCAGAGTATATTCCTTTTTATCTGTAGCTTTGGTGAGAAATAGCTCTTCTTTGACTGGTCTGAAGCCGTCTTTCTCGATTTCCAGCATGAACCTGGGCATGGTTGTCCGGTAGATCTCGGGCGAAAGCCCGATCTCCTTGCCATCGACCTTGACCCTCGCTTCTTTTGGCTCGGTCGCGATTTCCAGCGTATATTCGACCAGAAGACCGCGGTACTGCTTTTCGGCGTGTTCGATAAAACCGCTGACCTCGGGATCGTAGATATTCCTGGTGATCTCCTTCGCAAAAGCGTAATCCACTTCAAACATATTCCTGAATTCGTTCACAGCGTTGAAGTCGCCGCCCTGCTTGGCATAACCCAGGCCCAGCCAGAGATAGACCTCGCAGGCGATTTGCTTCTGCTTCTGGCGGTCATCCAGGCTGAACGTTTTGGCAATGAGCGGCCTCAAGCCATTAATCGCCTTGTCCAGGTCTCTTTCCTGGCGGATAAGGTTCTTGTCTTCTTCCATCCTGAGCTCGATTTCTGCGGCAATCTCAGCCTGGGATTTCACGGCTCCCGCGGGGCTCAAACTCGGCTGTGATTCTCCCTCTGCAACCTCCTTGACCAGCAATTCGTGAATATATCCAATGATATGTGCTCCGTCTCTCGTCAGAGTGACTTTATACCATTCTCCTTGTTTTGCTTCTGCTTCGAGAAGGCTGTCGAGAGGAATATTGGCCAGGGTAGTGCTGCCAATCTCTGGAGTGGCTTTGATGTTAGCGTTATCAACAGTGACGCGCAGTTTGATCGGGGCAGAGCCCGCGTTCTGCCAGGACAGGAGAACCAAAAGACACAGGACAAGGACAGTCATGGCTTGAGCTCTTGGGTTCGCTTTCATCGTTTCTTCCTTTGGTCGCTCTCTTCTTGTCAGATGCCTCTAAGCTTCCAGGTCCTGCCTTCCTTCTTTAGCTGCCAGTTCTTCAGGCCCTCAAAAACGATTTTCTTCTTCCCATCTTTCCTGTAAACGGCCGTCAAGAGATGAGAGAAGCTTGCCCTGGCTTCAGAGCGGCTCGAAAAATTGATGGAGATATTGGAGATCGAGGACTTGATCTCGTCGTACCCGTTAAACAGCAGTTTATATTCAGACTGCAGCTGATTGGCCAGAGAGGGGGAGCCCACCGGGCTGAGCACAGCAAGCAGGTCCTTGTTCTCTTCGGCAACCCTCTGTCTCTCGATGAGCGCAAGGACCTCCTTTTTAGACAGGGCCGTGTCCGCTAAGAAGAGGTATTTCTGGGCCTCTTTTTCGTCCCTGTTGAGCTTCAGGGCTTTCTCCATGTCCTGGACGCACTGGCCGTAATTCCCGGCGTTGTAGCTCGCGATTCCGGATTGGACCATCACGGCGACCTGGCCGGCGAGAATCTCGGCCCGGGCCCTTTTCAAGTAATCTTGGGCCGGCAGGTTTGTCGGCTGGCCGGCAAGAATAGCTTCAGCCAGCCTGGAGGTTTCTTCATAATTTTTGCTCTCAAAGGCCTGCTTAACCTTATCCAAGCCGTCGTCATTGACTGCGGCCGGCCCGGCGGCTGGACCTGCGGAACGGGTGACCGGGCTCACCCCTTCTTTTTTCAGTGTTTCCAGATTCTGTGAGATCTGGACCGGCTTTTTCGATTTGGGGGACAAGATCAAATAGGCCCCTCCAGCGACGACGGCCATCCCGAAGAAGGCGAGAGCTAACACAAACCCCAGCTTTCTTTTCGCTTCAGACGATGTGACCTTGGCTTTCTCAGTTTCATAAGCCAGGGTCTGCTCCAATATTTTTTCAGAGTTTTCGAGATCTGAGACCATTTCTTGGCAGGTTTGGTAGCGCTCCTCAGGATTCTTAGCCAGGGCTTTCTTGATGACCAGCTCATAGCCCCCGGGCAGGTCCTGATTGACTTCCGTTATTCGCCGAGGCTCCTCGTGGACGATTTTGTAAACGATGGTCGAGATATTGTCTCCCAGAAAAGGCTTTTTTCCGGAAAGGAGTTCGTAAAGAATGACGCCCAGGGCAAAAATGTCCGCGCGTCCATCAACGGTTTGCCCCTGGACTTGTTCGGGCGACATATAGCTCAGGGTTCCGACCGTGGTTCCGGCTTGAGTCATGGTCGATGTTTCTATCCTGGCCACGCCGAAGTCGGCGAGAAACGGCTTTCCGGACGCGTCGATCATGATGTTGGCCGGCTTGATATCCCGATGAATGATTCCGTTGGCGTGGGCATAATCCAGGGAATGGCCAATGGGCCTCATGATTTCGATAATCTCTTGGGAGGAGAATCTCTTCCCCGAATCAATCAGCGCTTGAAGGCTCTGCCCTTCGATATACTGCATCACGATATAGGTGACGTCTTTTTCTCTCCCGACGTCGTAGACGGTGATGATGTTTGGATGGGCGAGTTTTCCCGCGGCGCGCGCTTCTCGGATGAACCGGGCCATGAGGTCGTCTTTGGCGGTTCCGTCAGTGAGGGTGTCGAAGCGGATGGTCTTGATCGCGACGTCTCTCTCGATATCCGGGTCGAGGGCTTTATAGACGATTCCCATACCGCCCTTCCCTAGAATGCAATGAATTTTGTATTTGCCGATTTTTTTCATGGGCCGTCTATAAAAATGGCCTCGCTTCCCCGCCCGATTCCCTTATTCCTTTCATAGAAAGTGATTATAAAAATATCCGATTCAAGCCTGAATTGTCAAGAAGAAAAACCGTTCCGAGCGGGAAGCGGACCCCTTCTCAAAACCCTAATTCAATTATTGCGGACTTAGGATCCAGCCCAGTTCCGGGCAAATTGACTTCCCGGGGGCATTTCGCTAAAATCTTAGCCACCCGGCGGTGTAGCTCAGTTGGTCAGAGCATGCGGCTCATATCCGCAGAGTCGGGGGTTCAAATCCCTCCACCGCCACTTTTTGCCCCCAGAGCGGTGAAGTAGTAATTTTATCGAAACGATCGAATGACTATAGATACGACAGCCCGCCTGCTCCTGGCCCGCCTGCGGAACACCATCCAAAGACACGACCTCCTTGGGCCCGGCGACAAGGTCCTGGTGGCCTATTCCGGGGGGCCCGATTCGGCCGCGCTTTTAGCGCTTCTTCTCGAGCTTCGCCGGCGCTATCCGGTTAAGCTTGCGCTGGCCCATTTCAATCATTTGCTCCGGAGGAACGCGCTGGAGGACGAGAGGTTCGCGATCGCCACGGCCCAAAAATACCGCCTTCCGTTCTATTTAAGGAGAGAGAATATCCGGGACTACGCCAAAAAACACGGCCTGAATATCGAGGAGGCGGGAAGAGAACGGCGGTATGAATTCCTCAAGAAAACGGCGGTAAAGATCGGGGCCACAAAAATCGCCACAGGGCACACCATGACCGACCAGGCGGAAACCGTGCTCATGCGGCTGCTGAGGGGAAGCGGCCGGCGCGGTCTGGGCGGTATTTCCCCCGTTGTCGATGGCTGGATCATCCGTCCTCTCATCGAGACAGAGCGTCAGGAGGTCGAAGCATATCTTAGGGCCAAAGGTCTTTCTTTCCAGAAAGACGAGAGCAATTTGGACCGCCGCTATTTCAGGAACAGGGTTCGCCTGGAACTCATCCCGTATTTGCAAAAAAATTTTGGGCCCAGGATTGTCGAGCAGCTGAGCCGCTTAGCTGATATCATCCGTTGGGAAGATGAGTTCCTAGAGAAGGCCGGCCGGCCGGACATCCAGAAAGCTCTGTTTAATAAAAAGGGGAAACTTTATATCGAGGCCAAGGCTCTTTCCATGCTGCCTCGAGCGTTGGCCCGGCGGGCGGTGCGCAGTTATCTAGCCAGTGTCAAGGGTGACCTGAGGAGGATTTCCTTCGCGGATGTCGAATCCGTCCTCAGTCTGGGGGACGGGAAGGAGCTCCATCTTCCGGGGAAACTGGTCCTGCGGCGAGAGAGAGGGCTTATCTCGCCCAAAGAGAGGACTCAGGCCGAAGCCCGCTACAAATATTCCTGGGATGGCCGAAAGGCACTGGGCATCAAAGAGCTCGGAGTCCGGTTCTCCGGACGGGGGACGGCCAGCCCGGGAATGTCATCCTTGTCGTTCGACAACGACAAGAAGGCTTATTTTGATCGCGACAAGCTTCAATTTCCCCTGGTCATCCGCAGCCGGCAGCCGGGCGACCGCTACCGGCCGCTCGGCGCGCCTGGCCAGAGCAAACTCAAGGAAATCATGCGGTCCAAGAGGATTCCGGTCGGGCAAAGGTCGCGACATCCCGTTTTTCTTTCCGGAAAAAAGATCGTCTGGGTTTTGGGGCTGCCGGTGGCGGAAGAATTCAAGGTGACTTCGAAAACGAAGGATATTTTTGCTGTTGAGAAACTGGCAGGCCGCCATCTTCATAGGTAATTTGCTTTCCAGACTTCAAAGACCAGCAAAGCCCAGAGCTCGTGGCTGCAGTTTTTCCGGCCGTCAAGGTGGGCCTCGATCATCTTTTTGACCGGGTCAAACTGAAAATATCCGCCTTCCTTGATCCGCTTCTCACTCAAATAGTCCAGCATCAGTTCCTTCAGCTCCTGGCGCAGCCAGTGCTTGATCGGAATGCTGAAACCTTCCTTGGGCCGGTAGATGTTTTCCCGCGGCAGAAGCCTTTCCATCGTTTTTTTGAAAATCCATTTGGTCGCGAGGCCGCGCAGTTTCAACTCTCCCGGAAGGCCGAAAGCGAATTCGACCAGCTTGTGGTCGAGCAAAGGCTCTCTCGCCTCGAGCGAGGCGGCCATGCTCATCCGGTCCACCTTGACCATGATATCGTCGGCGAGGTAGGTTTTCAGGTCGAGATAGAGCTCGCCGTTTGTGGGATCGAAAGAAGGGAGTTTTTCGAAAATGGGCTTGAAGGGATCAAGCTTGAAGATGTCCTTAACCTCGCCCAATTGATGCCTGAATTCCTGGGAGTAAAGCTGGCTTTTGTATCCGGGCGAAGCGAACATCATCCAGCGAAAATGCCTGTTCTCGGGGCTGTAATCGAACCCCTGAAGGAAGCGCTGCAGCTTGTTCCGGAAGCCTTTTTTCTTCCCCGAGGGCGGCAACAGACTGATGATGTTTGAAATGGGCCGGCCCGCAGCCCGGACAAACCGTCGGCTGGCGATTTTTTGGGCTTGGTAATGCTCATAGCCGCCGAAGACCTCATCTCCGCCGTCTCCCGAAAGGATCGTTTTGACCCGGGTGCGAGCCGTCTGGGAGACGAGATAAGTGGGGAAAATAGAAAAATCGCCGAAGGGCTCGTCAAGGTGACGGATCAGCTTTTCTGTAAGCTCCAGAGCCTTGGGTTCGAGGATGAATTCCTCATGATCGGTTTGGAATGCGGCCGCGACCCGACGGGCATATGGAAGTTCGTTATAAGAAACCTCGTCAAACCCGACCGAAAATGTCTTGAGGGGGGAAGCTCCGAGTTCCCTCATCAGTCCGACGATCGTCGACGAATCAATCCCGCCGCTGAGGAACGCTCCGAGCGGCACGTCGCTGATCAACCTCAACTTGACCGACTCTTTGAGCAGGGCGTAGAGTTTTTCCATGATCTCCGGGAGGTCCTTTTCACGGATCTCCGTTGACGCTGGAGAAGGCGGCGATAGATCCCAGTACTTTTTAACTTCGGCGTGCCCGTTTTTATAGACCAGAAGGCAGCCAGCCGGGAGCTTGGAAATGTTCTGGAAGATACTGAGCGGGGCGGGGATGTACTCCAGGGTTAGGAAGAAATCCAAGGCTCTTGGCTCCAGAGTCCGGGCGACAGCCGGATGGGCGATGACAGCCTTGAGCTCGGACCCGAAAACAAGCGTCTGATCCTTGAGCAGAGTGTAATACAGCGGCTTGATTCCCAACCTGTCCCGCGCCAGGACAAGCCTCTTTTGCCTTTCGTCCCAGACCGCGAAGGCAAACATCCCCCTGAGCTTGTGGACAAGATCCTCGCCCCACTCCTCGTAAGCATGGACGATGGTCTCAGTGTCTGTCCTGGTCGAAAAAATATGGCCGCGCGCCTCCAGCTCTTCCCGCAGGCCCGGGAAATTATATATTTCGCCGTTGTGAGCCGCCCAGACCGTGCGGTCCTCGTTAGCCAAGGGCTGGTGCCCGCCTTCGAGGTCGATGATGCTGAGGCGGCGAGTGGCCAGAGCGGCTCCGGGAGTGATAAAGATCCCCTCATCGTCAGGGCCGCGGTGGGCGATGGTCCGGCACATGGAAGAGAGAAGAGCAGACGGGATCGGCTCACCGGCTGAGGGTTTGGCCAGGCCGCAGATGCCGCACATTATTTTTTGGGAATGAGTTCCAGCTCGAAGAAAACGCCCAGATACCGCCTTTCCTTGCTTGTTTTATCTTCCAGGTACGGGATCGAGCCCTTCTGGGCCTTGATTTTAATATGAAAGAGGTGCATGCCCTTCATTTCGAACCCGTTGCTGACGGGAAACCGTAGCGTTCCCCACTGCATGGACATCAGCTCGGTTGTTTGTGTCTTCCTGTTCACCCGCACGCGGATCTGGTTTTTGTTGCGGGGGTTGTTGAGCAGATGGACGGCAATCTCCTGGAGGGGATAGTACGTCTTGAGGACCATCTCGCACGTGCCGGTGCCCCTTGTCCAGATTCCATCGGGTTCCAGCCTGGGATAAAAGTTATCGTCCAGGAAATGCAGGAACTCTTTCTGGGGCGGGGGGTTTTGCGGCCAGATGTTGACACGGTAAGCCAGCGGATTGGTATTGGTGGGGAAGTTGTTGACCTGGGTCAGTTCCAAGGGAAGGGCCTTGATCGGAAATTTCTTGGCATGGGTGGCGGGACGAGCTGATGAGCGGAAGGGGCTGACCAGGATTTGCGAGATGAAAATTGCCGCTACGATCCAGATGAGAACGGCTTGCCGCCGGGTTTTCTCCTGCCTCGGCAAAAAGAGAAAGAGGGGATAGATGTTCAAAAAATAGCGGTTGGCGAGAGTCCCGCCGCCCCCTCCATAGTTGTCCGGCATAAGGATGATGTAGGTTAGAATTCCGGCGCAGATCGTGAGGAAGGTCAGCCAATCGTAGACGCGGCGCCGGGAAAAGAAAAAGAGGACAAAAGCAAGGAAGGCCGGGAAGAAATACCAGGCCATCCCGGTGAACCTCCCGAAAAAATAATAAAAAATATTCAAGAAGATAAATTTGAAGGGAAGGAGAAACCGGGCGAAGTAGTTCTCCGTGGTCATGGTGAACCCGGTGGAGTCAAAGGTAATATCTTCTTTTTCCAGGGGAAAGGTCCCGATGAACGATTTGCGCTCACCTCCCTGATAATTCCAGTCCGAGGTCAGGAGAAAGTTCGCTCCGAAAAAGAGACTCAGGCTGGTTGCGAAAATCACAGCAATCAACACGGCCCTCAAGAATTTTTTCTGGAAAAGGGCAGACAACACCAGGGGGCCCACAAGGACGATATTGGGCGGCTTGGAGAATGCCGCAACACCCACCAGAAATGCAGCTAAATAATCTGAGCCGGCGGAGTTAAGAAAGGAGCGAATCTTCTCCTGGGTCATGCCTGCCCCCTCTTTGCTCCGGCGCTTGAGTTTGTAAACCCAGAGAAAAACAATGGTGAAGACGAGGCAAAAATTGAAGAAATCCGGGGAAATCCAGAGAAAATAGATTCCTGTCACGGAAGCGAAGACGAAGGAGAGAAGGTAGATAAGAGAGGCGGGCGGCGGATTGGAGAGGGCAAGATAGGCAAAGCCCATGAGCAGGACAAGCAACAGGAGCAGGGAGTGAAATACGAGGAAGCCGTTGGACCCAAAAACTCTCACAAACGGGGCGGCGAACAGCGAGTAGGCCCAGGACTTGGCATAAAAGATTTTGTTGTTGCTGGCTTTCTTTAAGAAGATGCCCTGGGGGCCGGCCATGAAGTCGTGATAGTAGCGGGCCAGGTCCTTTCTGGTGTATTCCAGGTCTCCGTCGTAGGCGATGCTCTGAGTCAGCGCGCAGTAAACAGCCTGGTCAGCGAAGAGGAAGTTTTCGTTGATGGCCGGGAGGTTGATGAAAAGAGAAAAACCCAAGAAAAAGAGGAAGATCAAAAGGATGATACTAACCGCGGGCTTTTTTTCCGGGAGCATCTGCGGACCTGTCCTTAGTCAAATATCATAGTCAGGGGCAAAATTCAATCCCGCGGAGGAATCTGTAACGAAAAGTGGGATAAGCGAAGGATAATTGAGGGGGTGATCAGACGGAATCGGCCTTGCTCCCGTTCGGGTTCTTAACGCCGTTCCCTCAACGCTCTTCTCGGCGCTGCGGAACTCCGCACGCCAGATAAATCTCACACTATTTTATTGCTTACCTTCCTTCCTCCATCCGCGGGATTTTCTCGTGCTCAGACAGTCCTCCCGCCCGCCAGAGCGAGTTCCCTCGTAGAGCATTTCGGGAAGGCTGAACCCTCAATGGTCGCTGCAGCCGATTCCATCTGATCACTATCTGACGCCCAAAATAAAACCCTCACTTTTCGTTACAGAGCCTCCTTCGGAGATAGCAGTAAGTGGCATAATGTTAGGGGGGTGAAGGCAAGAATTCGTGTTCCATTCAAGGTAGGGCGGGATGAAGCCTCCCTGACAATGTCACTTTATTGATTGCGTTGAAATGGGTAACTTCATATTACCCCCTAAAGATTTGCTACTTGCGAGGCAGCAGCGTCTTATGGGCCCAGGCCTTTGTGAAGGCTGAGGTAAGCGGCGATTATTTGCCCGCCCCAGACGAGAGAAACATAGGCGGCGGGGGCCAAGAACGTCCCGAACGGAAGGGAATATTGCAGGTCTTTCTTGCGGACAAGCAGGAGAAATATTCCGACCAGCGCGCCGCTGAATGAGGCCAGGACCAGGGTTAAGATAGCCTTCATCCAGCCGAGATAGGCCCCGACCGCGAGCATCATGGTCACATCCCCCATGCCCAGGCCCTCTTTTTTCCGCAGGAGAAAGTAGACCGTATAAATGAAAAGGAGGAATCCGGAACCGCTGACAGCGCCGATCAAAGCCTGCCTCAGGCCCAGGTCCGGGCGGAAAAACGAATACGCCAGAGCAAGCACCAAAATGGGCAGGGTGATTTCGTCCGGCAGGACCTGAAAATAATAGTCAATAAATCCGAGGGCGATCAGGGCACTCACAAAAAGGCAAGAAGCAAAAAAATTGAGGCTCAGCCCAAAATGGCCCTGAAGAAGCAGAAAACTCAGGGGAGTCAGGATTTCCACGAGCGGATAGGTTAAGGGAATTCTGGCCTTGCAGAAACGGCATTTCCCGCCCAGCAGAAGAAAAGAGATGACGGGGATATTGTCGTAGACTTTTATTCTTTTCTTGCAATGCGGGCAGGACGAAGGCGGCTGAATCAGGCTCAGGCCCCGCGGAAGGCGATAGATAACCACATTGAGGAAGCTTCCCCAGATCATTCCGAATAGGACGATGATTATCTTTTCCACCAGATGGTCGGAGGCTTGACCTCTCCTGTCTTGGAATCATAAATATAATCTTTTCCGTCCAGGTCTTTCGGCAAGGACTCAAGATATCCCGGCCGGACGAGCTCGGCCAGGTTTTCCGGATTGTGGCCATACTGGTCTTGGAACCGCTTGAGGGCCTCATGCAGGACAATGATGTCCGAAGAGCTTTTAACCTGGTAGAGATGTTTAGAGGCGATCTTCTTGGTGCGCGCATCTGCGGCAGTGTTGTAGATTTCGAGCCATGTGTCCCACGATGTCCTTAAATCCATCGCCTTGAATCCGACGGCGGCATAAAGCCTTTTGACGATGTCCGGCGATCCCGGAATCTTGATGGCTTCTTGGTAGTATTCGCGGGCGGTGTCGTAGTCCTTGGCCATCTGAGCATAATGTCCGGCCTCGAAAGGAAAGATCCATTGGTCCGGATTCTTCTTCAACGCCAGGTCCATGATCTTGTAGGCCAGTTTGGGGTCCTTGGCTTCGGAGAAGGCAATGAGAGCGCCAATCTCATAAGGGTCTTGATAGCGGGGGTCCAGCTCGGCGATGATCGAAAAGATGTGTTCCAGGTAGGTGAACCTGTCGACGATGGTATACGTGCTGTAGTACTGGATGGCCCAGATAAAGACCAGGTCCGCCACCAGGGAGGAATAACCGAAGGTGACATATTTGAGGTATTTGCCAGAGGGGACATAAATAACCGAAGCGCCGGGGATCTTTTTCCTGGGAATTTTATCGATGGCGCTTTTCAGGGAGACGAACCCGGCCGCCGCAAGACACAAAATGAGGACGAGGGATAGCGCGGCGGACCCTTTGGCGTGGCGCGGGATTGTCTTCATCGCCGTCAAACAAAATCCCTTTTCTTGAAAATGAGAACAGCGAGCATCAGGATAAAAAAAGTATAGACGATGCCGTAGAGGGCGGAGTAGAAATAGAATTTTGGCTGGACGGCTAGGCCGTAAACCGCTTCCGTTTTGAAATTGAAATTTTCCAGGTCTGGAAGCAGAGCGTAGATCCCCTGCAACAATACCTTGGTCGGGCCGGGTTTCGTTTTCAGCAGGAGCGTCTCGAGACCCCAGGAAAAATGGCCGATGAGGTAGAAAGAAACGGAGAAGAGCGAGCTCAGAATCGGCGTCGAAAAGCAGGAGAAAAGAATGGCCACGGCCGTGATCAGGACGAGTTCGATGAAAATAAAGAGCACGGCCAGGAGAAGCCGGCCCTCGATCTTGGAGGTGTGAAGGAAAACGATAACGATGAAGATGAGGCTCATGAGCACGGTCATGATGAAAAGGGTTAGAACCAGGCCGAAGAATTTGCCCAGCAGAAATTGCCAGCGCTGGATCGGCTTGGAGATCAGAGTGAAGACGGTTTTCTTGTCGATTTCCTTGTAGACCAGGCCCGTCCCGATCAGAATGGCCATGAGCATGCCGAAAAGAGAGATGGAGGCGAGTCCAACGTCCTTGATGATCTTGACTCTGTCGCCCACGGTCAGCATGGCCAGAAGCCGGGAGAAAAGAAGAGCCACGACGGTGAAAAAGAAAAGGAGGTAGAGGACGCGGTCCCGGATCGCCTCCCTGAAGGTGTTTATGGCGATGGCCTTGATCTTCATTCCTGCTTGACCATCCCGACAAAAATATCCTCGAGCGTTTCCGTCCGGGGCACGAGCGAATGGATCTTTCCCTTTCGGCCGTGGACAAGGACCGTCAGCTTCTCGATGTTCTCTTCGTGGAGGACCCGGAGAAAGATCTTTTCTCCGCGCGCCCAAAGCGGCTCGCCCAGGCTGATGAGCTCATCAAAAGCCAGACCGGAGAGGGTGACTTCCGTGAACAGGATTTTCTCCGAGATCAAGTCCTGCAGAGCTCCCTGACTGATGATCTTGCCGCTGACGATGATAGCCACGTGATCGCAGATCATCTCGATATCCTGAAGGATATGGGAGCATAGGAGGACCGTTTTGCCCTCCTGCCTGAGACGGATGATAATGTCGCGGACTTCTTTTCTCCCCAGAGGATCGAGGCCGCCCAACGGCTCATCGAGAAAAAGAAGCTCGGGGTCATTGACCAAAGCTTGGGCCAGCCCGATCCTCTGGAGCATCCCCCGGGAGAACTTGCGCAGTTGGAGGCCGCGGGTTTTTTCCAGGCCGACGAGCCGAAGAAGGCTGCGGATTTTTTCTTCCCTTCCCTTTTTTCTCAGGCCAAAAAGCTGGGCGTAAAAATCGAGGAATTCCGCGGCGGTGAGATATTCGTAAAAATAGGGATTCTCCGGGAGATAGCCGATCCGCTCCTTGCCTTCCAAGGAAAGGTGAGGGTGGCCGAAGATCTCGATCAGGCCATTGTCCGGGAAGATCAGGCCGAGCACACATTTCAGGGTGGTTGTCTTGCCCGCGCCGTTGGGGCCCAGGTAGCCGAAGATCTCTCCGGAATCAACGGACAAGGAGATCCCTCTCAGGATTTCCTTTGTTCTGGGAATGAACCCCAACTTGAAGGCTTTGGAGAGGTTTTCGATCCTGAGAACTGCGGCCATTTCGCTTCAGAAACCTTATTATATTTTAATAATGAATGAAAGAAAAGACTCCTGCTATTATGAGAGAGCCTTGATCTTGCGCGCATGTTTGAGCAGCCATTCCTGCGTGAATAGGTGCTCTCGCTTCAGGGCGAGACGGAGGCTGAGTTCGTCTCGGACCTCGCCCGTCGGGGCGAGAGAGATCAGTGTCTCATATTTGCTGATGAGGTTTTCTTCGGCCGGGATCAAAATTTCGAGGGATGAGAGCCGGTCTGTGCCAGGGTAGACAGACGGCATGGGCTTCAAGCTTTTTTCTTTTCCGTCCGCATCCCTCCTCGAGTTCTCGACCCGGATTACGCTTCCCAGCCTCACCAGGAGTCCTGAGTTCTTATCCCAGTGGCGCATGTGGTCGATCGAGTTCTTGAACAGGCGCTGGCTCAAATCCTGGTGCTCGCTAAAGGAAATGACATAAGAGAGATAGCCGTGCACCAGCTCGTTTTCGAGCCGAGTGATTTCGTGGAGAAGCCGGACCTCTTCTTTTGCGGCGGCCTCCGGGCTCTCCTCGTAACAGCGGGCTTCGCCATTCCCTTCCTTTTCCATGGTCTTGATCATGGCCTCGAACTGGCGGGAGTGCCGGACTTCGTCAGCCGAGATATTGAGGGCCATGTTCTGGACCTTTGGGAACACTCCCTCCTTCCATTCAGCGGACTGATATAGGTCAGTGACCATGTCCTCGGTCACCTTGTCCCGTTTGATATTGTCAACGATCCTGGGATAGCGGATGACTTCGTCCGTTTCAAAGGACGCCCTCCCTCCCATCTGCTGGATGATGATGCCGAGCTGTAGGGCATGATACATCTCATCAATTCCGATCTGGATTGTTTGCGCCCGGCTATCTGTGCGCAGCTTCATGACCGGGTCTTCATAGAAAAATTTTCCCTTGGGCATGGAATAGGCGTGGATGACATACTCGAAGCTGACCGCCCATTCATGCTTGAGAGCGATAGCAAGAAGCCTGAGCGCATCTTCTCTTGTTTCGACACGGCGCATCTTGTCCATTGGATATCCTCCATAAGAAATTTCTAAGATTATAGTCACCTTTCGGCGAAAAAGGAAGCCTCGTCTCTTGTCGGGGGGGGAAGAAGGGGAGGAAAATTCACCCCCAAAACCCTCCCCAGAGGTGATTGCGCGGCTTTTTGCCGTGTGACAGGATGTTGCCGTCGCAGCCTCAACGGCTCGATTCCCTCATCCAAGGCGTAGCCGAGGTTGTGAAAAGGGAGAGGGGGAGGATCCCTCTCCCACCCCCCACCCTCCTTTCATTGACTCTCTTGAATCAAGAAATTGAATCAAGGGAGTCATATGTGCGCGCATTTGCTTTTTTGGCGGAAAAATTGTAGTAAAGGAAGGAAAAGCACAGATGAGAAAGGAATCTCCAGTCCCCAGGATGAGGTTCGACCTCGAAATTGTCCCGACTTCCTATCAGGGAGAGAAAGCTCTTCTCGTCCGCGATTTCCTGGGCTTGATCCGTGACCCCGTCATCCTGCAGGGGGATGTCCTGGGTTTGATCGGGCTGATCGACGGGAACAGGAGCATTCGTGATCTTCAGGTTGAGTTCATCCGCCAGAAAAGGGGAGTCTTTGTGGATAGCGAATTCATTGAAAAATTCGTTCGTGAGCTCGATTCGGCCTATCTTCTTCAGAGCCGCCGCTACGAGGAAGAGAAAAATAGGATTCTATCCGAGTATAACCGGCTTGAAGTCCGGAAGCCTTCCCACGCCGGAGTCTCCTATCCGGCTCAGGCCTCGGACCTCAGGGTTTATCTCGATTCCATCCTCAACGGGGCAGAAAGCGATCAAGTCGGAAACGGCCGGGACCGCATTCGCGGCCTTGTCGCCCCGCACATTGATTTGGAAGTCGGCAAAAAGGTCTACGCCAGGGCTTACCGGGCGATCAGCGGGGAGAACCCGCGCCGGATTTTCCTCCTCGGCACCGGCCACAGTCTCGATGACGGGTTTTACAGCCTGACAGAAAAGGATTATGAAACGCCGCTCGGACGGGTAAAGACAGACAGAGACCTCGTGCGGGCCTTAAAAAAAGCCGGCGGCCCGGTTGTGTCGGCTTACGATATTTCACACCGGCAGGAACACTCCCTCGAATTCCAGGTTATTTTTCTCCAGCACCTTTTCGGCCCGTCTTTTTCTTTGGTCCCTATCCTCTGCGGCTCTTTTACGTCAGTGCTGGAGGCGGTTTCCCGTGCGTCCGAGATTGCCGGGGTGGACAGGTTTTTGGAGGCGTTGAGGTCCTTATTGGATGAGGCGCGGGGACGGGACTTGGTCGTGGCCGGAGTTGATTTTTCGCACATCGGCCCAAAGTTCGGCCACCGCGAGAGGGCTTCGTCCTTGCTCTTGGAGGCGAGAGCACATGATCAGTCGCTTCTCCGGGCATTTTGCGGAGCAGATGTCCATACGTTCTGGGCCGAATCCAGAATAGTGAGGGATAGGTACAATGTCTGTGGCTTCCCGGCTTTGGCCTCCCTTCTTGAGATATTGCCCGGTGTGAGAGGCCGCTGTCTCGATTATGAATTTTGGAAGGAAGAGCCGACTCAATCGGCCGTCAGCTTCGCTGCGGTCATCCTTGAGGATGACGCATCAGGGAGGTGAGGAATGACCGACTTCGGAGGCGCGATCCAGAGGAGCCGGAAGTTTAACCTGGCGATTATCGGCGTTCCCTTTGATGAAAAATCCTCCTTTCTGAAGGGCGCAGCCGGGGGGCCTGCGGCCATCCGGGCGGCGTCCACCGGAAGGGTGAGGAATCCTTTCACCGAGCTGGGCGTCGATCTCGAGCATGACACGGTCATCGTCGACGTGGGGGATGTTGATACTTCAGGGGATGTGGACAAGACGTTTGGCCGGATTGAAGCCGCTGTCCTCGACATCCTCAAGAAGAAAGGCAAGCCGATCATCCTCGGCGGGGATCATTCCATCACCTATCCTGTTTTAAAAGCCATGGCCAAACACTACCCGGACCTGGACATTCTTCATTTCGACGCCCATCCCGACCTTTATGAAGACCTCTATGGTGACCGCTATTCTCACGCCTGTCCTTTTGCCCGGATCATGGAGGACGGCTTGGCCAAAGGACTGGTCCAGGTCGGGGTCAGGGCGGCCACCCGGGATCAGTGGGCCAAGGCCCGGCGCCACGGTGTCCGGATGATCGAGATGAAGGATTTTAAGGACGGCCTTGTCCTGAGCTTCTCGCGGCCGCTCTATATTTCCTTTGACCTGGATTCGCTCGACCCGGGTTTCGCGCCCGGCGTATCTCACCAAGAAGCCGGCGGCCTCTCAACGCGTCAGGCGCTTGACCTCATTCACGCTCTTAAAGCCAGGATCGTCGGCCTGGATGTGGTGGAGCTCAACGCCAGCCGCGATGTTTCCGGGATCACTGCCGCTGCCGCGGTAAAAATAATAAAGGAAGTGGCGGGGATGATGGTCAAAAGAGGCCGGACGGAGCACAGCCGCGCTGCTGATTAGGTAAAATAAAACAAGGACCTCAAAGAAATATTGGAGGGATGACAATGGCGAAACGCATTTTTATTTTGGTTCTAGGTCTTTTGACATCAGGGATTCTCCTGGCCTCGCCGTCTGCCGAGTTTGACAAATATTTTGTCGATCAGACGATGCGCATCGACTACTTCCACGTCGGCAACGCCCGGGAAGAGCTCATCACCTTGGACCGTATCTACCGGCAGGGAATTTGGGCGGGGAGCCAGCGGAATCTTATCGACCCGTTCAATTGCGGCCGCTATTGCATTAAGGTATTCGATGTTGCTTCCGGCCAACTGGTTTTTTCGAAGGGTTTTGACAGCTATTTCGGAGAGTACAAGACGACGGAGGGAGCCCGCCAAGGTCAGAAAAGAGCCTATCCTGAATCGGCGCTCATTCCTTTTCCGAAAAATAAGGTCAGGTTTGCGGTCGAACTGAGGGACAGGAAGAATATCCTTCAGCCCCTGTTCAGCGCTGAAATCAATCCCGCGGATATTTTTGTCAACACAGAGTCCCCGGCCAAGGGCGTCAAGGTGTTTGAAATCCTTAAAAGCGGCAACCCCCACGAGAAGGTGGATATCGCCTTTGTGGCCGAGGGCTACACCGCCGCAGAAGAGAAGAAAGTCGAGGCGGATTTGAAGCGCTTCGCCGATGTCCTGCTTGGCCAAGAGCCTTACCTCACCCGCCGGAATCTTTTTAACATCTCCGGCGTTTTCAAGGCCTCTGACCAGAGCGGTTGCGACGAACCGAGCTACGGGATCTTTAGGAACACTGTACTCGGCGCCACGTTTGATTCCCTCGGTTCCGAGCGCTATGTCCTGACGGAAAATAATAAGAGCCTCCGCGATATCGCTGCCCACGTTCCCTATGACACTCTCTTCATCATGGTGAATCATAAACGCTACGGAGGGGGCGGAATCTATAACTTATTTGCCACCTTCACGACCGACAACCAGTGGTTCGAATACCTGGTGCTCCACGAGTTCGGCCATTCCTTTGCCGGTCTCGGGGACGAATACTACACCTCGGAAGTGGCTTATAACGAATTCTATCCCCAAGGAGTGGAACCCGTGGAACCCAATATCACAGCTCTTCTCGACCCGGGCAATCTCAAATGGAAACAATGGACCACTCCGGGAATCGCCATCCCGACTCCCTGGGAAAAAGAGGAATTCGACAGGATGGACAACTCCTACCAGAAAACCCGGCAGGAGATCAATTCCAGGATCGCATCGATGAAAAGGTCGGGAGCGCCGCGGGCCGAGGTCGAAAAAATAGAGGCAGAATCGGAGAAACTATCCTGGGAGAATGCCAAGAAAGTGGACGATTTTCTTCGAAGAAGCAAGTTTTGGGGGATGACGGGAGTGTGTGAGGGCGCCGGGTATGCGGCCAAAGGACTCTTTCGGCCGGCGGTCGATTGCCTGATGTTTACGAAAGGAACAAAACCCTTCTGCAAAGTCTGCGAGGAAGCCGTCATCCGCGTCATCAAATACTACACCGAATAGCGCCCGAGATAAGTATCGGGGCCGAGGCTGCGCTTCCGATTCTTCAGGCTGAATTTTTGATCCCTGATCAAAGAGACGAAGATTGTGTCGTTGAGATCAGCTGGACGATTTTCTCGAGCCAGTCTTTGTCCGTGGCTGAGAACGCATCGAACTTTTGGCTGTCCACATCCAGGACGCCCCAGACGTCGTTCTGTGCGTCAAAGAGGGGGACGACGATCTCCGCATTAGAGCGGCTGTCGCAGGCGATATGACCGGGAAATTGATGGACGTCCGGGACAATAATCGTTTCGCGCCGGAGAATGCCCGCCCAGCAAACGCCCTTCTTCTTTTCCAGGACCGGGCAGGCCAGCGGACCCTGGTACGGCCCGACGACGAGTTCGCCTCTGTTGAGGAGATAAAACCCGGTCCAGAAGAAGTGAGGCATCTTGTGATGCAAGATCGCGGCGATTGTCGCCATTCGGGCGAACGGGTTCTCCGTCTTGCGGAGGAGCGGCTCGAGCTGGGAATGAATCCTTTGATACCTTCTGGCCAGATTTGCTGTCTGTTCCACTTTCGGCCTTCTCGCTGGGTTGGAGATGCGCACCTTCGACAATTTAGCACCGGATAATCAACCCGTCAAGATAAAACAGGTTTGACTTTTGGGGACGGCGGGGCTATTTAAGTCCTAGATATGGAGGGCCGAATGAAAAAAATCAGTGTTTGGCTTTTCGTCATCGTTCTTTTATTCTTCACGGCGGTCGCTGCGTCTGCTAATGACAGGCGATCCGTCTACAACCTGGGCTTGGAACTTGAGCGGCAGGCCGCCCTCATTGCCCAAAGCAGCTTTGACCATTTTCAGGGCTGGAACAATACCATCTCCGACGAGGAGCAGGCGGTGCTTTTCAAATCGGAGTCCTTCCTGGCATCCCTCCGGCTTTTCCTGAGACTGGCCGAGGAGCAGTCCGGCTATTACAGCGCCGGCTATCTGCGGACAAACCTTTATAATGCGTTCATCTATCTCACGCGCTCCTTCCAGGACCTGGAAGAATCCATGGGCAGAGCAGGCGTCATGCCTTATTCCATGTCGGACTGCCGCAGGCTTCTCAACAGGATGGACGAGTCGTTTTCCGGTTGGGCTTCTCCGGACAACCTGGCCTATCTTCATGAGAAGTATGTCAAAGCCGCCGATGCCACCGTCTACCTGATTGAAAGAAAGGGGCCCGGACTTTATGTCCGTCATCCTTTCAAAAGCCTGGAGAGCCTCTTCCGCTTTAACTACAATCTCAAGCGAGGAAACAATCCCTGGAAGTATCTCGTGGAAGTTTCAGCCGACACGCTTGAAAAAATGGAAGAAGACACCCTCATTGACCTGACTTTTGAGGGCTGGCTCATCATTGAACAGAGCAACCGCCGCGTGAGGGGAGTCTATCTCATCGAGAACGGGAAAAAGAGAGTCCTCACCAGCCCCAAAGTCGTCGAGCGCTTCGGCGGGTGGAGCAAAGTTTTTGAAGTGCCCGTGGAAATTATCAACGCGTATCCAGAAGGTGAACCGATTTCGTGACAGAGCGGTCCGCCGACACGGCGGGGAGAAGGTGCGGGCTGTTGTCAGCAAAAGGGGGGTTGATGATGGGAACCAAAAAGGTGGGGGCTTTCTCCAGCCCGCGCAAGAAAGCCGAAACTATTATAACACGAAAAAGGCAAATGTAAAGACCTCTTTTAAAAATTTTTTTAGAGTTGCTATTTGTCCCCCATTCAAGGAAAATAAAAACCGGTTTCCGCTGGAGGAATAAAATGGAAGAAAAGAAAATAGACATAAAAGTAGACGAACACACCGCCCTGGGACAGTACTCGAACCTTGCTGCGATCCGCCATACTAAGGAGGAATTCATCTTTGATTTCGCCTTTATCTTTCCTGACGGCCCGATGGGCAAGCTCGTCTCCCGGACGATCCTGAGCCCCGCCCATGCCAAAAGGTTTATGCAGGCTCTTGGGGCCAACATCACGAAGTATGAAGAGGATTTCGGGCCCATCGTTCCTGCCGAAGCCCCGCCCTCGGTTGGGTTTGTCCATTAGGTCCGGACTGAATTTTAAGGAGGAGAGGAATGCCCTATTTCAAAAACCAAGACGAGGTCTGTGATATTCAGCGCGCCTTTTTCGAACGCATCGCCCGAGACCAAGTGATCGGTCCGCAGCTTCAAAAGTCCAAGCTCGTCATTCGCTTCAAGGTCCATGATCCCGAGACTGTTATCACGATCAACTGCCGCGATATCCCTGAAGGCGGGAAATACTTTGCCACTGTTTTCGGCGAAAGCGACCTGAGGCCAGACATCACTTTGCTGAGCTCGGCCGATGTCCATCATGAGTTCTGGCTGGGCAAGGTAAATATCGTCACGGCCCTCCTGGCCGGAAAAATGCGGGCCGAAGGAGATGTCACCCAGGCCGTGAAATTCATGCCGGTCCTCAAGCCGATCATCGAGATTTATCCGCAGGTCCTGAGGGACCTCGGCCGGTCGGACCTGATCGCCAAATAAGGGGAGAAGAGAAAAAAATATCCTTGACAGAAGCCCCTTTTTTTTATAAATACTTGGACAAGATTGGAATATCGAGTTCAGGAAAGGAAAAAACTTCCAAGGAGGTTGGAGTGAAAAAAATCCTTACCATCGCACTATTTGGATTGATCGTTCTCGCCCAGGCAAACCTTGGTCACGGCGCCGGTTTCCTCATTTATGAGCATGGAGCCGCTGCCATGGCCATGGCCGGCGCTTTCGTCTCAGTGGCTGATGATCCTTCGGCGATCTGGCACAACCCGGCCGGCATTGCTTTTCTTAAAGGGACGCAATTCTCTTTGGGGACCACTTTGATCTGGTCGGGCGCGACTATGGAACTCCCGAACTGGCCGGTGCCTTCCCAAAGAAATTGGAACCAGGTTGAGCAGATGTTCTATCCCTCGAATTTTTATTTCACCCAAAGCCTGAGCAAGCGAGTCACGCTGGGACTTGGGTTCTTTTCGCCTTTCGGACTCGGGGCCGAATGGCCGGCGGAGAACCCTTTGCGCTATCTCGGCTATAAAGACGACATGAAGACGTTTTTCTTTAATCCCACAATCGCTTATAAGCTGAGCGATCAGTTTTCTTTCGGCTTGGGCTTCTCCTACATCTACTCGACCGTGCTGTTTAAGCTCGTGGAAATCGCCGACCTGACTGATTACAACGCTGGAGTTTGGGATGTCCCGGCGAGCTTGGAAGGAAGCGGGGACAGCTTCAACTTCAACGCGGGATTGCTCTACAAGGGGGACCAGGTCAACTTCGGGGTGAGCTTCAGGAGCGGGTTCAATATCAAGTACTCGGGCGACCTCACCTTGACGACATCTGCCCTTCCTGCTCCGTTTAACGCCCTCTTCCCGTCCACAGCCAAAGGGGAGACGACCTTCAAGTTCCCGGGGATTCTCAGTTTCGGGTTCTCCGTGAATGCCAGCAAAAGACTGCTCTTGAGCGCCGACGCCAATTACGTCATCTGGAGCCGGTTTGATGAATATGTCGTCACGTTCGATAACCCCGAGCTAGCGGAACTGAACATAGCCGAAAACTTCAAGGATTCCTGGACGTTCCGCGTTGGGCTCCAGTACAAGGCCACCGATAAGTTGGCCTTAAGAGGCGGGTTCTTGTATGATTTGACTCCTCAACCCATTGAGACAATGGACCCGTTGCTTCCTGATACCGATCGCTACGCCTTTACGGTTGGGGTTGGCTATACCTTCGGCAAGGTTATCCTTGACGCAACCTACCACCACGAAGTCTTTTTAGAGAGGACAGCCCCCAATCGATATCTCTATCAGTTCGCCAATATTAACTTGGGCGAGGGCATCTATAATACGTCCGCTGACCTCGTCGGGATCAGCTTGAGTTTTGTGTTCTAAAGAATTCAAATTGGAGGTATCAATATGGCCTATGAATTCACAAACAAAAAAGGGGTGAAATACTTTCTGCACTCGAAAAACGTCACCCTGAAGGGCGGCCGGAAACAGGTCATTTACTTTTTCGCTCGCGACGTCAGACCCGGCAGCCTGGACGCCGTTCCGACTGGCTACAAAGTCATCGAGACGGCCAAGACGGGAATGCCCATCCTGAAGAAAGCCTGAGCTAATTTCTCCAGGATAAAGACCCAAAGGTTTGGACAAGCGTGCTCTCTCTCCCCGGGGAGAGGAGTGCCGTTTTTAAAACGGAAGCGCACGCGTTTATTTCTTCAAAAACTTGGGACGGTCCTGAGTCAGGACCGTCCCTTTCATTTTATTGACTGATCTTTTTCTTCCCTGTATACTCTGCCCATGAAGGCACGGTTCGCATTCATTATTTGCCTTCTTGCTCTCTTGTCAGTTGGCCGCGCCTGCACAAAAAAAGAGGGGAGCAGAACCGCCCCAAAAAAGCCGGGCCAGCTTGAAATCGCCGTTATTCCCAAAGGCACAACGCACGAATTCTGGAAATCCATTCACTTGGGTGCGGCCGTGGCCGCGGAGGAATTTGGAGTCGATGTGATCTGGAAAGGGCCGCAGAAGGAAGACGACAGGGCCCAGCAGATCACGGTCGTTGAAGACTTTATCAGCCGGGGGGTGGACGGGATTGTCCTGGCCCCTCTGGATGAACGTGCTCTGGTCCGTCCGGTCCGGGACGCAGTCCGGGAAAATATTCCCGTGGTGATCATAGACTCGGGACTCCAGGGCCGTGACTTTGTCAGTTATGTGGCTACGGACAATTACAAAGGCGGAGTTCTTGGAGCCAGAAAGCTGGCCGAGCTCGTCCGGAGCCGGGGGAAAATCTTTCTTATCCGTTATCAGGAGGGCTCGGCGAGCACGACCGAAAGAGAACAGGGATTCCTGGATACAATCAAAGCGGAAGCCCCGGCCATTTCCATCCTTGTCCAGGACCAATATGCCGGCTCCACTACCGAAAGTGCATATCAGTTAGCCGAAAACCTGCTCAGCCGTTTCCCCGACGTGGACGGCATTTTTTGTCCGAATGAATCCAGCACATTTGGGACGCTCCGGGCTCTCCAGGAGGCCGGGCTGGCGGGGAAGGTCATTTTTATTGGGTTTGACAGCTCGCCCAAGCTTGTCCAAGGATTGAGGGATGGACACATTCACGGGCTGATCCATCAGAATCCGGTCAAAATGGGCTATCTGGGAGTGAAGCAGATGGTTCTTCATCTCCGGGGTCAGGCCATCGAGAAAAGAGTCGATACCGGCGTCTGTCTTGTCACCAAGGAAAATATCGACGACCCGGAGATCAAGTCTCTTCTTTCTCCTGACTTTTCCAAGCTCTTCGATTAATGGGACAAAACCAGCCATCGCCCCTCCTCTTGATGCAGAACATCAGCAAACATTTTGGCGCCACGTGCGCCCTGGATGGCGTTGACTTCGACCTCGAAAAAGGCGAGGTTCATGCCTTGCTCGGAGAGAACGGGGCCGGCAAGAGCACTTTGATCAAGATCCTCAGCGGAGCCATCAGGCCAGACAAAGGCGCAATGTTTCTTGAGAGTGTCGCCTATTCGCCGTCCAGTCCCTTGGATAGCCGCAGGAGCGGTATCTCGGTCATTTACCAGGAGCTCAACCTGGCCCCTCACCTCACCGTCGAAGAAAACGTCATGCTTGGCCGGGAATGGAGCAGTTGGGGTTTTCTCGAGCGCCAGAAGATGGCGGAAAAAGTCCGGGAAGCCCTTAACCTGGTCCGTCATCCTGAGATCGCGCTCGATGTCCCCGTGAGACAATTGAGCATGGCGGCCCGTCAAATCGTCGAGATTGCGCGTGCCCTGCTCGAGAAAGCCAGAATTTTGGTCATGGACGAGCCGACGAGCTCTCTCTCCGGTGAGGACAGCCAGGGCCTCTTCGAGATCATCAGGCGTCTCAAGTCTCAGGGTGTCAGCATCATCTATATCAGCCATTTTCTGGAGGAAGTCCAGCAGGTCGCGGACCGCTTCACGGTGCTTCGGGATGGAGCGAAGGTCGGCACGGGGAAAATGGAAGACACTTCTCTTGACCGGATCATCCGGACGATGGTCGGCGGGGAGGTGAAGCAGATGTTCCCCCGCATTGAGCATCGAAGCGGACGGCCGGCTCTCGAAACGGCGGAGCTGAAAGGAAGGAAAATGCCGGCGCCAGTGAACCTGAGCCTGCGCCGTGGCGAGATCCTCGGCGTGGCCGGGTTGGTGGGCTCCGGGAGAACAGAATTTTTGCGGACTGTCTTTGGGCTCGACGCTTTGGAGGGCGGGCTGATTAAGATCGGCGCGGACGAGGTTACTGGCGGAGGCATTCGCCGGCGGATCAATAAAGGACTCGGTTTTCTGAGCGAGGACAGGCAGGGGGAGGGGTTGGCCTTGAGTTTGTCTGTCGGCGATAACCTCACTTTGAGCCGGTTTTCTCCTTACGTCCGGTTCGGTTTTCTAAGCGTTAAGAAGCAAAGGAAAGCGGGGTGGAGCTGGATGCAGAAGCTCAAGATCAAGGCCCAGAGCCCGAAACAGCCCGTCCTCAGTCTCTCCGGTGGGAACCAGCAGAAGGTTGCCTTGGCCCGCCTCCTTCATCAGAATGCGGACATTTTTCTCCTGGACGAGCCGACCCGGGGGATCGATATCGTCAGCAAGTCCCAGTTCTATGAATGGATGGGCGAGCTGGCCGCTCAAGGGAAGGCGATCCTGTTTGTCAGTTCCTATTTTCCCGAGCTCCTGGGAGTCTGTGACCGGATTGCCGTGTTCTATCGCGGTCAGCTTGTCGATGTGCGGCCGGCCGCTCTCTGGAGTGACGAAGGCCTGCTGGCTGCGGCAACGACGGGACGCGCGTCGGGAGTTTCGGCATAGGGAGACTGCCATGAGAGAAACCGGGAGCGGCAGAAAACGAATCCGTGTTTTGGTTAATTTTTTGGGTCCTTTTCTTGGACTGCTGCTCGTCATCCTTATCTTCTCGCTGCTCCCTCAAGTCCAGGACCGTTTCCTTCGGCTCGGAAACCTCAAGAGCGTTGCGACGCAGTCTGTGATCGTTGCCCTGGGCGCCCTGGGAATGACCTATGTCATCATCAGCGGCGGGATTGACCTCTCGGCCGCCTCCAATATCGCTCTTTCGAGTTGCGTCATCGCCTACGTCATCAACGCCGGCCTGCCCCCCTGGATTGGACTGGTGGCCGGGATTCTGACCGGAGGAGTGATTGGCCTGGTCAACGGAGCCCTCATCACGTCATTGCGGCTCGTGCCTTTTATTGTTACGCTGGGCATGCTGGGAATTGCCCGGGGCGCGGCCAAATGGATGGCCGGAAACCAAAAGATCGATGCGCCCATCACCTGGGTCAATGAGCTGATGGCCAGAAGCCCGCAGCCGTCCTGGCTGCTCATGGCGCCCGGCGTCTGGCTGATGATTCTTTTCGCAGTCGTGATGGCCGTGGTTCTGCGCTACACTGTTTTTGGAAGACATGTTTTTGCCATCGGCTCGAATGAAGCCACGGCCCGCCTCTGCGGCATCCGGACAAAGAGGACGAAAACCGTTATCTACGGTCTGGCCGGTCTTTTTTGCGGGCTGAGCGGAGTCATGGAATTTTCCCGGTTGACCGTGGGCGATCCGACCGTAGCCGTTGGGCTTGAGCTTGATATCATCGCTTCTGTCGTCATCGGCGGAGGAAGCCTGAGCGGAGGACAGGGGAGCATCCTCGGCTCCATGATCGGCGTTTTCATCATGGCTTTTCTGCGCAACGGCTGCACGATGATGGGCTGGCCGAATTACATCCAGGAGATCATCATCGGTTTTATTATTGTGGTGGCGGTGAGCTTGGACCAGATCCGCTATCGGCGGGAAACATAAGGAGAGATGCACGTGGAGGAGATAAGGCGCCAGCCGGGAAAATATGACAGGCTTGTTCACGCCCGTTCGCCCCTCCGGATCAACGATATCGGAGGATGGACCGACACCTGGTTTGCCCGGGAGGGCTGGGTTTTGAACTTGGCCGTGGCCCCGCCCGTCGAAGTCCAGGTCAAAACCTCCGGGAACACAGGAGGCCGGAAAAAGAGGGTCCTCGTGCATGCGGAAAATTACGGCCAAAGCTTCTGGGTGAACCCGGAGAAACCCTCCCGCTTTCCCCATCCGCTTCTCCAGCACATCATCGCCAGGATGCCCTTTCCGGAACATCTTCAGCTCGATATCCGTCTCTTCTCGCCGGTCCCGGCCGGCATATCCGCCGGGACATCGGCTTCTGTATGCGTGGCTCTCCTCGGAGCGTTGAACTTCCTCAAGGAGCACAAACTTCCGCTCGCAGAGCTCGTCTCTCTGGCTCATCGAATAGAGACAGAAGACCTGAAGCAGCAGAGCGGCATTCAGGACCAGATTTGTGCCGCGTACGGAGGAATCTGTTTTATCCACATGCACCGTTATCCCCGGGCCCGCGTGGAAAGGGTGAAGCTTAAGCCCAAGATCTGGAATGAGCTTGGCCGCAGGATATGTCTGATTTACCTGGGCAGGCCGCATCTTTCCTCGGCCATCCATGAGCGAGTCATAGCTCGGCTGGAGAGAAAAGGGCCGGAGTGGCGGGCTCTCGAAAGGATGAAGCAACTGCCAGCTCAGGCGAAAACCTTTTTGCTGGAAGGAGATTTGGAATCTTATGGAGAGGTGATGAGGGAGAACAACGAATGCCAAAGGTCTCTCTTCCACAGTCTGATTTCAAGAGAGGCAGATGCCGTCATCGCCGTGGCTCAAAAACTCGGAGCCTCGGGCTGGAAAGTCAACGGCGCAGGAGGCCAGGGAGGATCTCTGACAATTTTGGCGAATAGGGATGACGGAGTCAAAAGAAGAATGCTCCAAGCCATTGCCGCGCTGGGAAAAGGCATCAAGCCTCTTGCTGCTTCACTTTCCGCGACCGGTCTTGAAGCCTGGGAAGTCGAATAGAGTTTATAGTATTTTTGCTGACCCACTCTCATGTCATCTGTCCTTAATCGGGGACAGGTTTTTCTTAAAAAATTCTCTCTTTCCCTGGAAGGACTCTTGGCACAAACTTTGCTTTTGTTTTGGTTGGCAAGGAGAAGGAAAATGAGAAAAGCGGTCATGATCCTGATGGCCCTGGCTTTTTCGTTGCCTTCCATCGTTTCCGCTCAGGAAGAAGGATATTATAGCTATAGTTATGCGCGACTGAGCTATGTTAACGGCGATGTCGTTGTTGAGAGGGCTGAGGACCTCGGCACGGAGCAGGGAGTTGTGAACCTGGCTCTCGTTGAGGGAGATAAGCTCAGAACAAGAGACGGGAGAGCCGAGGTCTATTTTGGGAAGAAAAACTATCTGAGGCTTGACAGCAACACCGATGTTGAGTTCGCCAACCTGCCACGGCGGGATGACGACCGCATCAGACTGCACCTTTTATCCGGAAGCATTTATCTCCGCGTAAGTTACTTGGAGGAGGAGAAAAGCCTGGAGGTCCACACTCCCGACGCGTCTTTTTATGTCCTGGAATCCGGGCTTTTTCGGCTCGATATCCTGGGAAACGGGCAGAGTGAACTCACGGTGCTTGAAGGCTCCGTCGAAGCGGCCGGCGAAGGAGGATCTGAGCTCATCGGCAGTCGGACCAGGCTTCTGGCCAGTAACGGACGTCTGGGTTCGCAACTGTCCGTCTCTTATAATCGGGATGATTTCGACAATTGGAATGAGGGCCGGGATTCCCTCGAGAATCAATATGTCTCGAAACGTTATCTGTCCTCCGAGCTCGAGGACTACGAATACGAGCTGGCTTCCAACGGCGATTGGGTCTATGAAAGGCCTTACGGATATGTTTGGGTTCCCTCGGTCTATTATCCAGATTGGAGGCCTTATTATAACGGCCGATGGGTCTGGTATCCCAGCTGCGGCTGGAACTGGGTTTCTTACGAGCCCTGGGGTTGGTGCACTTATCATTACGGAAGATGGCACTGGAGGCTGGGATTAGGCTGGTACTGGATCCCCACTTATCATTGGGGACCGGCCTGGGTCCATTGGTATCATGGATACGATTATGTCGGCTGGTGTCCGCTCAGCTGGTACAACCGTCCCGTCGTCATCGTTAACAATTATTTTTACGACCGCTATCATGGGAGTCATTATCCTGCCGATTCCCGGGCCTGGACTGTTGTCCGCAAAAACCAGCTCCAGTCTCCCCGGATCTCTGATGCGGCGCTGGGCCGTGTTGAGGCCTCCCGGCTCGGGAAGATTACTCTCCAAAGCCGGCAGCCGGACATCAAACCAGCGGTCAGCCGCTCGGGAATGAAGGTTTCCGCTCCTTCTCAGGGACTTTCTCAGCCTCGGATCAGACCGTCAATCAGGAGTCTGGGAGCTCCGCCGGCAGGGGAGACTTCTTCACGGCCGACCAAGAGCTCTTCTCTTGGAAAGGAACGGCTGGCTCCCACCGAAACTCGCACCGGCTCGGTTCCGAAATATTCCTCTCGCAGTCAGGCCACCTTAAAGACTGAGCCGAAGCTGCAGGGCTGGTCCAAGTCTCCCGGCTCCGCCTCTTTGGCGCCAAAAGAGACCAGGTCGAATTCCAGAGCATCAGGAATCAAGTCTTATTCTTCCTCCCCGAAGTCTTTCCCGTCCACGAGCAGACCCTCGTTGACAAAGAGCGAGAGTCCTCGGGTCTATTCCTCGAACTCCGGTATTTCCCGCTTCGGCACCTCCGGATTGAAGTCGACCAGGAGTTCCTCCCGCGATATCCCCGCCTACGGGCAGAACCGGGGCTATGAACTGAAATCAGGATCATTCTCCTCCCCTTCAACATCGCGAGGGCAGCGCTATTCGGGCGGACCGTCTTTTTCTGCGCCGTCAAGGTCAACATTCTCAGCTCCCAAATTGTCATCTCCTTCAAGAAGTGTGGGCTCTTCTTCTCCGTCTTTTTCCCGCTCTGCTCCAAGCCATGCCTCTGCTCCCAGCCAAGTTTCTGCTCCAAGTCACTCCTCTGCTTCAAAATCTGTAGCCCCGTCTCATTCTTCCTCCGGAGGAGTCGTCAAGAAGCACGATTGATCCCCCCGGCGTCCAAAGGATAGGGTACGCTATCCCTGGATAATTTTTTCTTTACTTTTGTTTTTTTCGGTGGTATAAAATATTTTCATTCTTAGGTGATTTTCTTTCTCTGTTGTCTGATTTAAGTTTGGAGGTATCAGCAATGACTCTTCTAAAAGGACCTCGGATGGAAGGCCGGAGCAAATCCCAGATGATATTCCGTTTGACCCTTCTCAGTCTGCTCGCCCTCACCGTGGCGGTCGCAGGAATGGCCTCTCCTCAGGAAGCCGCGCAATCCTCAGCCCAGGAGCAGGAAGTCGCTCCTGCCGGCGGGGTGAATGAATACGAGGGGATCGTGAAGGTCGGGTTGGGCAACTATTTTTATCTGCCCGCAGCCAAAGGCTTTGATATCTATTTCCAGGGGAAGATTGAAGGCCAGGATGCGAGTATCCTGGCTGGAAAGGAGATCAAAGTCAAGGGCGCGCTTCTCAAGGAAGATCCCTCGGTTTTCGTGGCCGAGAGCATCGATATCAAGGAAGCGGGACAGTATCGGAATGTTTTCACCAGGACGGAGGAAGTGGTTTTAAAAGACCATCTTTCGATGCGAGACCGGCAGGGCTTCCCGGCGTTGAACATCACCTCCGCCGACAAGAGTCAGGAGTGGGAAGGCAAGGGCAAAGTAAAAATCTATGGCGCTTTGACTAAAGTCAAGACCGCGGACGGCAGAGAGGGCGACGCGATCGCTCTCGCCGGTGACGAGGGTAAGGCCATCGGAAAAATCCTTGTCGACGCGGAGACCGATTTTGCCCGTTATTACATCAAGAAGCTGTCGCTATTCAATAAATTCTGGTTTTATATCACCGTCAAAGACACGGTCGATGTCAAAGTCCGAAGGAAAACTCGCGACCTCTTTCACGCGGACCTTGTTTTCGCAGGGCTCTATTAAAAACTGTTAATTCTATTCTATCCTGACGGCCGTCTGGCTTAAGCCAGGCGCGGTCGCCGGGAAATACGCATTTCCGCTAGTTGTCTTTATTCTGACATAATACTCCAGGTCTTTTCCGCTGCCGGGGCACAAGACTTGGTAAACTCCCCGAGCCAGTCTCTGAAGGGGGACCGCTCGATATTCTCCTCGACCCATTTCCCTCCAGAATAGAGCCGCCTCTTCCGGCTGTTCTTTGCCGAGAATTATTACTTTGAGATGAAGCGGCTCGTCCGTTCGGAGCAGTGTCCGGGCGGCCGGGACGATGATGCGGACTGGGCCATCATAAGCCTTGGGGAGTTCGGCTTCGGCAGGGAGTTCGCCTTGGAGAATTCGCCTCAGCTCTTCGGCCGGCTTATTCATCAAGCCGGGCAGGAGATGCTGCTCCCAGTTGGCCACGGTCCCCATCTCACCTGTGGTGCTGACTGTGGCAAGCAGGAAGCCGTAGACGGATTTCAGAACATCTACCAGGCGCTTGCGGAGCGGAAGCAGGACCTCGCGAGCCCCGGACGCCTTGGACCTCTCGCCGGCCTTTGCTTTTATGTTTTCTAGGCAGGCATTGTACTCAGCCCAGAGACATTTGAGCCGGGAGACCTCGCGCATATAGGAGAAGTTCGCCAGCCAGTAAACGAATCTTTCCTCGTTTCCCTTGCCTTTGATCCTCGGTTTGATGGAAGCCAGTTCATCCACGAACTGATATTCTTTTGCCACGGTTTCCCACGGCCGCGTGTCCGGCGCGATCCCTCCCGGCCCTCCTATCCAGGTCGAAGGCTGGGGGAGTCTGCCGTCGAGGCGCG
>Ga0209253_10000072_pt1 | contig 66175 bp, 58 predicted proteins | sample FrelakmetBRP12BR_FD_187145 | JGI IMG/M metagenome (GOLD analysis project Ga0209253, IMG submission 187145) | Freshwater lake sediment microbial communities from the University of Notre Dame, USA, for methane emissions studies - BRP12 BR (SPAdes)... | ecosystem: Environmental > Aquatic >...
CAAAGGCAGTTTGGACCACCCCCTCTTCACACGCATGCCGGGGTATTACATATCCGATTACAATGTCAAGGAGTTCGACAAATACACATCTCCCTATGCAACGGGTCAGGATCAGAACTGGGAGGGAAAGATTACGCAGCTGGGATACTATATCAAGACCGGCGCGAAACAGGCGAGCATGTTGCAGATTGCGCGCAATTACGAGAATGCCGTGAAAAAGATCGGCGGAAAGATCCTGGCGAGCGAAGGTCGGGTGATTGAAGGGAAGATCGAAAAGAACGGTGGTGTGACGTACGTTCACGTTGAAGCGTACAATGACGGCCGGAACTACGGAGTGGTGGTGGTTGAAACAGGGACGATGAAGCAGGACGTTGTTGCGGATGCGGCAGCATTGAGTGCAAGTATTGCGGCCACAGGAAAAGCAGCTGTGTATGGTATCTACTTTGACACGGGCAAGTCAGTCGTGAAACCGGAGTCGAACCCTTCACTTGAAGAAATCACAAAACTTCTGAAACAAAATGGCACCCTCACGTTGTATGTCGTGGGGCACACGGACAATGTGGGGGCGTTGGACAATAACCTCAAATTGTCGGCAGACCGTGCAGATGCTGTCGTGAAAGCGTTGATCGGCAGAGGTATCGCCGCTTCCCGCCTCAAAGGGGCAGGTGTCGGGCCATACTGTCCCGTTGCATCAAATCACGCAGAAGAGGGGAAGGCAAGGAACCGGCGCGTGGAACTGGTAGAACAGAAGTAGAGGCGGGTGCTGGAGGTATTTGGGGTTGCCGCTCACAGCTTGCCTTTTCCCTTTCTCGCGCCTGCCTGCCGGCAGGCAGGCCTGCACGGTTAGCTGGCGATGTCTGGGCTTAGGCGTTAGCGATCGTTGTTGAATTGAATCGAAGGTTCGGTACCCCCGGGCCTTTTTCCTTGCTACGCCATCGCGGGGCAAACAGTTGATGTTGCGTTCGATGGGCGGTATATTGTTCCACCTGCAATGTCCTGCCGAGGTCGGGGGATCTTCTGAAGCGTCAGCATCACAACCAAGTGGAGAAGGAAGTGCAAATGAACGTGATTTGGAGGAACGTCGTCCTCATGGTAGCGTTTGGTGCAATGGGGTTGATAATGTTCACGGAAAATGTGAGGACTGTGCAAATACTGGGATTGTTCGCATGCGGAGCGGTTTTCGGTGCAGGATTGACCAGTATAATTGCTGCGATCAGAGGGAGACAGAAACAAGCAGAGACCCTGAAATAGCGATGGAATACTGGCGACCGCGTAAAGGGCAGTGTGAGCATTGACCGCGATCATTTGCCAAGGCTAGCAGCTGGGAGTAGTTGTTTCGTCTGGTATGCACGGCTCAGTTTGCGGCGCAGGTGAGGCGCGTGCGCTAGCCGGACTGCGGTCGAAAGGAGGCAGCATGAATGTAATCGAGCAACTGGCCGAGAGTTTCAAGGAAATGGTCGAGAAGGAACCGCCGGCCTCGTACTCCGCTGCAGGGAAGCAGTTGGTATGTGGTCACTGTGGTTCCGCGATGTTCAGCAGTCGGCGCGTGCTCGTTCGGGGGCCGCTTTCACATTGCCTCGTGTGCACCAAATGCAGTCTTGCGATGTGGTTCGAGACAGCTCCGGTCGTGGCGGTGAGTGAGCCGAAGGCCTGATAACAACTACTTGCAGCAGACGAAGACGTAATGGCAAGCTGGTGTGCGCTCGCTGCTGAAGCAGTCGAGAGTTCACGACCGATCAAAGGATTCATTGCGTGCGAAAACCCTGAACTCCTCTCGACATGGTTTGTGCTTGACCAGAACTACCCCAATCCCTTCAATCCTTCAACCGCTATCCGCTACGGCTTGCCCCACAAGTCAGCTGTTCAGCTGGCAATCTTCAATACACTGGGGCAGCAGGTAGCGACGGTCGTTCAAGGAGAACAAGAGGCCGGCTTTCATGAAGTTCGCTTCGACGCCTCTGGCCTCGCAGGCGGAGTCTACTTCTACCGGTTGCAGGCAGGGACCTATGTGGAGACGCGCAAGTTGTTGTTGCTCAGGTGATTCGTAACACTCATTGGTGTAAAGAGAAGGCTCGGTATCCACTCCGGGCCTTTCGCGCCGCACGGTTGGCTGCCGATGTTTTGGACTGGACATCACTGGCATTGAAGAAGTGAATCGAAGGCTCGGCAACCACCACCGGGCCTTTAGCGCCGCACGGTTGGGTGGTAATGTCCGGCCAATGTTCAAGGTGACTTGAATCTCGCGTAACCCGGTCCTATATTCCCGCATGTTCTTTCGAAGCTGGGATTTTCTCTTCAGGGGAGATTCCGGCTGTATCGTTAGAGAATATTCCATGGCGCCCTTGCGAACTCTAGCAATGGGCGATCGAGACACCTATCCACGATTAATCAGAAGGAAACGCAGCCTATGCTGGAACCCAATACGAAATACCTTGCTGCATGGGGGGAAATTTCGGCACGACTGCAGTCGAGAGAACATGTGTTGTTGTTCTTCATCGCCTTTACGGCCGTGGCGGTTGGACTATCGCTTTCTAGTGATGCGTTCGTGAATTTCACTCTGCCGATAGGCTATACCGCGCTTGCGACTGCGTTGCTAAGCCGCCACCATGATCTGGTCATCTCGAATCTCAGAAGATTCCAATACGACATTTCGCGACTCGATATTGACGAGAAGGGTACACCTGAGTACACGTCGTTAGGCTATCTTGGCAGGGCAATCAAAGAGCGTTCGAAACGAGAATACGCGCAACTTCTCTTCATAGTGTTAGGGGGATGTGCGAGCTTCTATCCGGCAGGCAAAGTACTCTCTTCTCCACTTGATATGGCTACTATACTCTGGTATGGTAGCATTCTCTGTTCCTTTCTTGCGATCATCATTGCATTAAAGACGCAACATGACCGCGAGTACTGGGCGAAATAGAATCACAATGATGGTCTGCGCGTGTGTGGTGATAGAATGTGAACGGCTTGTGCCTTCGTCCAGACCCGCAAGCTCCTATTGCTGCGCTAGGCTCACGCCGATTAGATGAACAAGGGCTCGGAATTCACCCCGGGCCTTTCACGCGCCGCACGGTTAGCGGTCGGGAGTTCCGGGCTTGCATATTTCACGTCGACCAGTTTGCTGAAACTCGGTGGATTGACAATCCCGTGGTTTGGGCGTACCTTTTGGCAGAACCGCAAGTAAGCCGCGGTCCGTTAGGCGGCGCCGCTCACACTCAATACTGTCTATGCAGATACGACTCGACGATCTCTCTGGGCCCGAGGTTCGCGCTTTGCTCGAAGAGCATCTTCAGAACATGTTTCAGCTTTCCCCACCTGAGAGCGTACATGCCCTCGCAATTGATGAGCTGCGCCAACCAAATGTCACATTCTGGACTGCTTGGTCAGGAAATCAATTGCTCGGGTGTGGCGCCTTGAAGGAATTGAGTCCATATCATGGCGAGATCAAGTCGATGCGCACATCGTCGGCATTTCGAAGGAAGGGCGTGGGACGAGCGATTCTTGCACATATCATCCAAGAAGCACGAAGTCGGTCTTACACTCGACTTAGTCTGGAGACGGGCTCAATGGAGGCATTCAAACCAGCTCAACGGCTGTATGAGGGCTTTGGTTTTGCGTTCTGTTCTCCGTTTGCTGATTACACTGAAGATCCAAACAGTGTATTCATGACTCTTGCACTTTCAGCCGAATCCGTTGATGACCGCGAAATAGCTTGACTGCGGCATTCCCCCCCCTTTATGCACGTTGAGGTGTCTCCGAAATAGACCCGGATCGATATCGACGCGATTTGCGGATATCCCTCGCCAGCGGAACGTTTTCGAAGCGTCTTGAATCTCCCGTAACCCAGTCCTATATTCCCGCATGTTCTTTGCATCGGCGCTTCCCGAGAGGGGGGGCGATTTGTGTCGCCAACCGTTGCCAATCGAAGAATGAGGAATTCATGGAAATGACACCAGAACACATCGAACAGTTGCGGTGCGCAAAACTGCTTCTTGAAAATCCAGGCCTCACGGCAAAGATAGCAAATGTCATTGGCAAACCTATCGAGAAAGGGATAGAACTACTTCCCGACAAATGGTCTGAAGTAGTCAATGATGTAACAAAGAGGTCTTTAGAAAAGGCTCTTAATGTCGCTCTCATAACCTTTGGCAAGAAGGTTCCATTGGAATCGAGCGATATGTGGCATAAGATTGCAGCAACTGCAAGTGGCGCAGGCGGGGGTGCATTTGGACTACCTGCGTTGGTCATCGAACTGCCGGTCTCCACAACAATCATGCTCAGATCCATAGCCGACATCGCCCGTAGCGAAGGCGAAGATATTCGCATAGCCGAATCGAAGTTAGCATGTCTTGAAGTCTTCGCATTCGGTGGTCGAACATCAAAAGATGATGCAGGCGAGTCGGGTTACTTCGCTGTACGTGCTGCTCTTGCAAAGGCTGTTTCTGAAGCTGCAGAGTTCATTGCAGAGCGAGGACTCGCAAAGGAAGGGGCACCCGTGATTGCTCGGTTGATTTCACAGATTGCTACCCGTTTCGGCGTAAATGTCTCCGAGAAAGCTGCTGCGCAAACAGTCCCCGCAGTTGGCGCTGTGGGGGGAGCACTCATCAATCTGGCGTTCATTGACCATTTTCAAGATATGGCGAGAGGGCATTTCACGGTTCGTCGACTTGAGAGAATTTACGGGACGGAAGTCGTACGATCTGAATATCGAAAATTGAATGGTCAATAATTGGCTGACAAACCAGCGACTCACCTGACGGGTGGGATCTGCGTCAACATCTTTGAAGAAGGCTCGGAATACACCCCGGGCCTGCACGGTTAGCGCTCGGCAGCATTGTCCGGACCCTTTTTGTTCGCGGGTACGTGATCTGCACGAACGGGCACGGTTTGGGAAGAGATGAGGAAATGAGCGAGCTGGAAGACGAACATGAACATGAAAAACGGGGTCCGGTCAGACACATGTTGTTCAGGAAGCGATCAGAGCGGCTCGCGGTATTTCAGAAGTCCTCGATGAATTGCTGAACCTCCCTATGCATGGGATTTCGATCTCCTCGGGGATCGCGACGGCTTATTGTGCTCTCAGGCAAGTGGACAAAACGTTCGAATGGTCGGAGAGAGCCAGTTAAGGCCGGGAGCCGCAGATTGGCAGAATTTCGGTAGAAACAGCTTGGGATGAAATTCGCTCAGGGAAATACGTTCCAGACTCCACAATCCCTTGAAGTGGGATCTGGAGCCTGACAGATCATCAGATCAACTAGACTCCCGGCTGCTCACCGCAATAACGAAAATCGAGAGCAGGACGGCCTTGTTTTACGAGGCCATTCTGACTATTGTTCTGTCGGATACGCTTGAACAAAATCTCTCCTTATCCAGAGGATATTATGAAATTCCCATCTGCCATCTTCCTCATCGCTTGCGTGATCGTGATGCCGACCGCCTCGGCCTCTGCCCAGGGAAAACCCGTTCAGCTTGCGCTGGCCAACCCGATCCAGATCGTCGGGGAAAATGAATCGATCTCCGGTTTCCGCCTGAGCCTGATCTATGGACGCAATGCTAACATGTCTGGCTTCGATTGGGGCCTCGTCACAAAGACGACTGGCAACTTGTCAGGAGTGCAGTGGGGTTTTGTCGGAATGGTCGACCACAATTCCAGCGGCTGGCAGGCCAACTTTGTCAGTATCACCGGCGGCTCCCTCGAGGGTCTCCAGACGGGCTTTTACAGCTCGGCAAACTTCGTCAACGGCGTCCAATTCGGTCTTATCAACAGTGCAGGATCGATGAAAGGTATACAGATCGGGCTCCTCAATTTCATCAAGAAGGGAGGCTTTATGCCCTTCTTCCCGATCGTGAACTGGGGAGGCCTCTGATGGCGGCCGCACGGCTTGACACTCCCAGATCTCTGACTATGCCGGCTCAGGATAGGGGTCCCTCGCATCCCGGACTTACTTCCGCCTCCCTTATGGATCAACTTCCCCACTCCTAGCCGCAAAAACGTTCATCCGACTGTCTTACCGGGGCCCCCTTTAGAGCTCGCCGGCACGGTCATCGACTTGCGTCCATGGTAATCTTTTGGCCCTGTCTATTCTCTGCGGTGGGACCGCCTGGCACTGGTCGGGCAGATCACGCGGAACGTCGTTCGATGACGATCTCACACTCATCATCATCGATGTGGTTTCCGAACCAGAAGTTCGAAGACAGAACATCTTCTAACGAATTCTTGGATCACTTTGCGGGGGGCAGCACCCTGAGGGAATAGCAATGACTTCCTCACACTCAGAAGCACTGAATGACGGGACCATTGCTGCAATCGCACGAAGGATCTGCCTGCTCTTTTGCCGAGCCCGGAATGACGATGCAAAAGTCGAGCTGTCTGCCACCAACAATGGGAAGGGAAAGCCATGGTGCACCATCGCATGTTGGGAGTTTGCCTATTCACGTTCCTCGTCAGCGGCCTCTGGAGTTCGCAGGCTGAGGCAAATACCTATACTGTTACAACCACTGCCGATTCCGGTGCCGGTTCGCTCCGGCAGGCCTTAACAGATGCCAATGCCCATGCCGGCCCGGATACCATCGCGTTCAACGTGCCAACCTCTGATGCGGGCTTCAGTGCTGTCCCTGGAGTCTGGACGATTCGGCCGGCATCGGCCCTGCCGAACCTGACTGATGGAGGCAGCGTGATTGATGGCACGACCCAAAGCGCCAATCAAGGCAACCGCAATCCCCTTGGACCCGAGATCGAAATCGACGGAACGAATGCCGTCAACACCAATGGTTTTACGATCAAGAGCCCCAACAACGTTGTCAGAGGGCTCGTCATGAATCGCGTCTCCTATACGGCAATCGAGATTACCGGGGCCCTTGCCCGGGGTAATATCATCGTTGGCAACTATATCGGGACTGATGCGACCGGAATGGTTGCACAAGGCAATCACTTTGGAGGCATCTGGATTCGCTTTGGAGCAAACAACACTCGTATCGGCGGTCAGACGGCAGCCGAGCGCAACCTCATCTCCGGAACAACGACCAGCGTGAATCTGGCAACCGGCGACGGAGTGTACATAGAGAGGGCAAACAGCAACCGGATTGTCGGCAACTATATCGGCGTGAACAGGGAAGGCACCGCCACGTTGCCCAACATTAGCGTGGGCGTGTGCATGAGAGAATGCAAATTCAATGTCGTCGGCGGCACGGAGCCTGGCACAGCAAACATCATTTCCGGAAACGGGTGGGCAGGCGTTGTGCTCCGAATACCGACCGGGCGGAACAACACGATCAGCGGCAACTATATCGGTACCGATTCTACCGGACGGATCAACCTGGGGAACGGATCGTACGGGATTCTTTTCGACTTTGGAGCGCAGGAGAATACAATCGGCCCTAGAAACATCGTCGCCTTCAACGGACTTCACGGCATCAGAATGAGGCATGATTCAACGTTCGCCAATACCATTACCCGGAACGCAATCACCAGAAATGGGGGGATGGGAATAGTCAACGCCGAGGGGGCGAGTGCCGGCATCAACCCGCCTGCCATAACGACCGCCACGGCGTCGCTTGTCACCGGCACTGCTGTGCCGAACAGCACGGTGGAAATCTTCTCCGACTCATCGGATGAAGGAGCGATCTACGAAGGAACGGCGGCCGCGGATTTCTCCGGGCATTTCACGTGGAGTGGAACAGCGTCGGGCCCCCATGTGACTGCCACTTGCACCGATACTGCGGGCAACACATCGGAATTCAGCGTCTCCGCCCTGGTTACAGGAGTTGAAGAGAATCTTAGCGCAGAAGCGCCGGCAGATTACGCTCTAAGCCAGAACTACCCCAACCCCTTCAACCCAAGCACGACCATCAAGTACGAGTTACCCAAGTCGTCAGAGGTGAGGTTGACTGTGTTCGATATGCTCGGCCGTGAAGTTTCAGTGTTGGTGAACGAGAGGAGGGATGCGGGAGTTCACGAGGTCAAGCTGGACGGTTCGCATCTTGCGAGTGGTGTGTACTTCTACCGACTTCAAGCGGGAGAATTCGTTCAGACCCACAAGCTCCTTTTGCTCAGATGACCTCTGACGACGATCAGGTGAACAAGGGGCTCGGGGTTGGATTCCCGGGCCTTTCACGCGCCGTACGGTTGCCGGTTTCGATCGTGTTTCTCAACGGCTTCTTGATCAACTCGCGAAAGCCGTCCTCCTCCTCACACTTCATGTAATTCCAGTCCCCTGGCGAAGGCGTGGTGAGAGCTGCAGCCAGCAGTAAAAGCGAGGAAGCTTTTCTATTCAGGGGAATCATTCGGGCAAAACGTGAATCATCTTTGGCTCTGATGGTTCCAATTATCCACAGGGCCAGAAGGAAGCAGCGTTTTATGGCATCGCTCTATGCGCAGCTAGGGCATGCCGCTTGCTAGACCTTCATCCTTCGAGTTACAGCCGTTGGGGCACTTCCAGTACCCTCTAGGGAGTCTGCCGCCTCGCTGGATCTTGGGCGACCACCGACTGCCACATTTGTCACATCGTAACCAGATGCGTTCAGGGTCTTCGATGGTAATGCCAACTTTCTGAAGTTGCCTCTCCGATAAGCCTTTAGGTCTCCTCATGATGCCCCCACTTTCTCGCGATTGAACGATGAGAGTTCAGGAGCGGGTCTGCATCGAATATACATCTTAGTTGAGTCGATTCACACCGGTTGAGCTCATTTAAGGAGTGAAGAGTCGCCTCCTCCTGGGCCTTCTTTGTTTCGCGCCTGCAGGGTTAGCGCTCGGTGCGAATTCCGGGCCTGGGCATCAGGGGAGGGGAATGGGGTAAAAGCTACCTCCGAAAGAGAATAGACGAGGTAAGAAGGGGCTTCGCAGGACCTTTCCATCGAGTGAAACGTGGGAAAATCTTCCGACATTTCGTTGACCTTGGCACTCCTGCTTGATACTCGCACCACCCCCTCGTATATTGCCGTCGTACTGTTGGTTCCTCGTGCCGGAGGGATCATACACGCCCGTGTAGGCTTCCCATGATCGGCAACGTCGTTTTTCACTACGAGATCCTCGAGAAACTTGGTGAAGCCGGAATGGGCGTCGTCTGCAAAGTCGAAGACACCCGTCTCAAATGCACTGGTTCAGATCGAGCGCTGTGAACGATCACGAAGAATCCACGATATGGAGATCCTGCATATGGAAACGACAACATCGGACCTCTCCACTACTTACGCGATAACACCAGCTCAAGCTGCGCAATACCGTAAGGATGGACACATCCTCCTTCGCGACGTGGCATCCGCTGAGGAAATTGATCGGCTCCGTCCCATCATCACTGACCTTGTCGATGAGATCGGCGGCACTCGTGACATGCGCGTGCGCCTGGAAGGCTCGAGCACCTTGTTCATCCAGGTGACAAATGTCTGGCGTCGGAGTGAAGCCATTCGGGAGTTCATTTTCGCGAAGCGGTTCGCACGGATCGCTGCAGAGCTCATGGGAGTAAAAGGCGTTCGCCTATATCATGACCGGGTCCTCATCAAGGACCCTGGAGGCGTCGCGACACCGTGGCACAAAGACCACTACTGCTGGCCTCTGGCAACCCACAATACGATCAAAATGTGGTTGGCGCTTTCCGATATTTCGCAAGAGATGGGGGCAATGGTCTTTGCGACCGGTTCGCATCATGGTGGGCTCTTCCCGGAGGTTCCATTCACCTTGAATAATCAGGAAATCTTTGGACGGGTGATCAAGGACCATAAGATTCCCACCAAGAGCTACGACCTGCGCGCCGGGGACGCCACGTTCCATTCGGGGGATCTCCTCCACTCCGCCCGCGAGAATAGTAGCACGCGGCGTCGGGAAGTTCTCGCGATTACCTACTACGCCGACGGGACCCGCATCATGGAACCCAATCATGAGCACCGGAAGATCGATTTGAGAGAGTTTCTGCCGGGCCTGATGCCGGGCGACATGGCAGCGAGTGAATTGAATCCACTCCTGTATGAATCAACGCCATGAGGTGCACCGACCGGGGATCGGCCGTGACGTGTCGGTGTTGGTGAATGACAGAAGGGACGCGGGAGTTCACGAGGTCACGTTTGAGGCGTCAGGATTGTCAAGCGGAGTTTATTCTACTGACTTCAGGCTGGAAACTTCGTCCAGACGCGCCAGTTGCTCTTAGTTCGGTAGTGTAGCGTGTCAGAAATTCCTTGACTAAGTGAACCGCCTGTTTGGGCTCGCGTGACCCTCAACCCGACACAAAGAAGTCGGGCAGGGGGTCACGCTGTTACAGACCAAGGCCGATGAATCGGCCTGCTCATCGTTGACAGAAGGCCTGCAAAGTGCCTCATCTTTCGTCAACGTATTTCTGACACACAACAGTAGGCAATAAGGAGCATTGAAGAAGTAAATCGAAGGCCTGGGATTCCTCCTGGGCCTTTCACGCGCCTGCCTGCACGGTTAGCGCAATCCCTCAACGAATTTGTCTTACGTCTTGCTGGGAATGCCCCGATGATCCGTCCTCATTTTGTCGTGTTGATCGCGCTGGTGCTCGGAATCTCGCTCGCTTCGGAAGCATGGTCCGCACAAGCCTGCAGGAAAACCCCCAGCGTCAAAGAGCCCGCCTGGTATGTTACTCCGCCGAAGGACAAAGAGAATCTCGTTTCGCGCGGGAAAGCTGAAGCGTCAGACATGCAGCTTGCGATCGACGAAGCCGTTCTTGCGGCGCGGGGTGAGTTCGCACTGAAAGTCGAATCATCATGGCAAGAGCTTCTCGATTCGCTGCGTAAAGAGATGCCGAATTGTGGGGCGCCGTTGCAGGTGAGCACGGAAGTGGCGCTCGCCGGCACGAAAATCCGCCGGCAGAAAGCGATGAAACGAGGAAAAATATACGCGGCGTATGTTCTCGTATCGTGGCCGAAGGCTTCACTCGCCGCGGCCCTGCTTGCGAGAGCGCAGGAAGATGCGGAGTGGTACGATGAAGTTAAGGGGACGATGGTGGTGAGGGGACTCGCGAAGAAACAGTGAGAAGTGATACGAAAGAGTGTTTGCTCACGACCCTAACATTGAATTGCCAGGCTAAAAACGAATGCCCCGGTGTTCCGCGGCCTTTCTTGTCACGCGCCGCACGGATGGCGTTCGGGCAGCGATATCCAGGCCTCTGCGTTGGTGAGCCTTGCTATTTGACCTCTCGTGAAGTAGATTCTCGGCACATACAAATGAGCGCTCCATGGCTTCCCGGCCACCGACCCCCTTGGGTGGGGCAAGGAACCCAGGGGGTATGCGCACAGGAAGACAGAACTCCGCATCGTATGCGGATCAAGCTAACGATTTCTATGTTGTCTGAGCGAGGCCTCTCCTGCCATGAAACGCCATGGGAGTAATCGATGACACAACCGCAGCGTCTGTACTTGTACGAAGAGATCATGCTTCTGGCTCTGCGCAATCACAAGGGTACCCTTGCCACGAGCTATTCGGAGTATGCAGTCGCGGGCGCGGTGTTGGCGGAATTGTTACTTGACCGCCGCGTTACTGTCGACGGTACGTCTAAAGCATTGGTTGATGTGCGGGACACGACACCTACGGGTGACCCGATCATCGATGAGTGCCTGGAGAAAATGACGGCGGGCAGAAAGCGTGCATCGTTGAAAAGCTGGCTTTCTCGATTGGCTGGCATCAAGAAGCTCCGGCATAAAGTCGCGCGACAACTCTGCAATCGGGGAGTTCTCCGGGCTGACGAGGATACCGTGTTGCTCCTCTTCACGCGAAAAGTATATCCGGAGATAAACCCTGCGCCGGAGAACAAGATTGTCGAACGATTGCGAACGGCAATATTCACGGATACTGACCAGGTTGATCCCCGTACGCTCGTCTTAATTTCGCTGGCCAACGGTGTGGACCTCTTGAGCGAAATGTTCGGGCGCAAGGAAGTAAGAACCCGTAAAAAGCGGATTGAAAAGATAGTCAATGGCGAGATGACCGGCAAGGCAACCAAAGAGGTGATCGCAGCTTGCGAATCGGCCGCGATGGTCGCGACCATGGCCGCGATGCTCGCCGCTACGTGCAATTGATGCCATTAGTTTGCCCGTGGTGCGAGACGATAACCTGACAAGACACTGAACCCGTCACGTTCAATGAGGTGAACAAAGGGCTCGGGTTGGCTTCCCGGGCCTGCACAGTTAGAGCTTTCGCGGAATCGCAAAGCTACATCTCCGCTTGACGAAATTATTACCCTTTCTTCGTCTTTGTCTATTCTCTCATTGCCTGCAAGGGGCAAGAAAACCCTCCTTCCGGGGATTAACTCCTTTTTCATCCCTCCGATCGATTTTTCCTAAGGTTCTGCCCGGTATACTTCATCAAGTCCACTATGAACAGCTCTCCCGTTGGGGAACCGAATGACTCGTTGGCTGGACATCCATACAATTTTGAGACTGTTCCTTGAATCTCACGCATTGGCTCGAAGCGGCAGTCAGTGAGCCCTTCGACCCTTCGGTTTCACTCAGGGTCGAAGGGCTGCCGAGTGATTCGCGGACTTGCCGTTATGCGCGGTGCTGCACAATCCACATATACCCAATAACTTATCAGGAGAAATGTCATGAAGCAATTTCTGGTAGTTATCCTTGCGCTCGTCTGTGTGTTGCCCGTGTGGGGACAGAATGCTGCTGAAAAAGAGCTGATCAAAGTCGAGAACGACTGGAGCAATGCCTGGGCGAAGAGTGATGGAAAGTTCCTCGAACAGCTCTACGCCACAGAATATCTCGCGACCAGTTCAGATGGAATCGTGTACAACAAGGCCGACGGGATCAAAGATGACACGTCACCTGAATATACGGAGAAGTCGTTCAGCCTTTCCGATCTGAAGGTGCACATCTACGGTGAAACCGCGGTTGTTACAGGTCGCAACAACGTGAAATTCAAGAAGGGTGGAAAGGCTGAACAGATTGATGCTCGATTCACTGATGTCTTTGTCAAACGCGACGGCAGGTGGCAATGTGTGGCCACCCAGGGGACCAAGGTTGGGAAGAAGTAGCAGATCTGGTGTCACATAGAATCGTGAAAGCGGCAGGATGAGTCAAGAATCAGCGGCGTGCCAACGAAGCATGTCTCTCTTCCAAGTAGTCCGGAAATGTCGTGGCTAGCAGAAGATCGTTCCTGAAGCAGGGGAGAAACACGTACTCCGCCACAGCCCGGGCAGCGATGTCCGGGCTTCTTTTTGCTCCCGGCAAGAAGAAGGAGACGCCCGATATGGATTCTCTCGTACAGGAAACGACTAGGCGGACGGGTGATAGGGGCCAGGAGAAGATCGGTCGGGTTCTGAAAGAGCTGAATGCGTCCACGAACAACTCTGTCCGGCATCACGTCTCTTCGTAAGCCGGTTTGACCTTTAGCGCGCCCTTGAACGGGGTAATCCCACATTCATCCTTTAGATGGATTGACCTATCGCTTTCTTTTTTGTAAGATAGAGATGATTGGTGGCCACCAAGTGTTACAAAGTCGCTCTACGGCCCCACCAAGGTGGCGATCAACCTGCGACGTCTGCAATTGCATTGGACTCGGAGGGAACTGTTGGACGAGAACCCTCTGCTTTGTCATCCCCGACGAGCTCAACCGCGTCGCTCTCCACGATACCGACGGGCCGAAATGCCGATGCGTCACTCGATATCTGTATGCGGCACGAGTCGCCCGGGAGAGACAAGGAATCCAACTGGCTTCCGTTTCCCGCTGAGGGTGAATTCGATTGCGTCTTGCGACCCTCTATGGCGAAACTGGAGATACTGACCGGGAAATTGAACCCGCCTCCCATCAGGTGAATAGCCTGACTCGAGAAAGGTGAACTTACGTAGGTAGTCATTGGTAGCGGAGTGCCAACCCATCTACCATACGCCAATGGGGGCCGGACGCGCTTCCCCCGCAGCAGAGCGCACGAAGCTGCTCTGGCATTGCTGACCTTCCTGCTGTCCTGCCCATCGACACTCTTCCCGGCCGACCCTCCCCTCCGCATCGACAGGATCGAGATCGTACGCAAAGATATCTTCGACACCACGAAAGTCGAAGACCGTCACATCTTCGGCTCGGTCGTCAACGATCTCCATGTCCTGACCCGCGAGGACGTCGTGCGAAGAGAACTTCTCTTCAAAGAGGGGGACGAGCTGGATGAAACAGTCCTTCAGGAATCGGCGCGGAATCTTCGCGCACTCGGATACTTGGGCGACGTGACGATCTCCTCATATGCGATAACAGAAACAACCGCCGTTATAGCTGTTGTGACACAGGATCGCTGGAGTATCGATATGCTTCCCGCGTACAAACAGGAGGGTGGAGCTACAGCACAACGTTATACGCTGAAAGATGACAACTTCCTCGGTGGGGGACATAGCCTGAGTCTGAGCTATTCCTACCAGACCGACCGTCCTTCCCCCCATGGGACGGAAGTTGTTTTTCGGGAAAGGAACCTCTTCGGGACCAGACTGCAGGCACTCCTTCAGCAAAGAAACGGATGGGATCAGCAAAGAACTGCCGTTGCTCTTGAGCAGACGTACTATTCCGATAGGACGCCCTGGGCCGGCGGCATCGCTGCGGAGTTCGGCCGCCAGAAACAGGTGTTCTATCGCGATGGCATCGTGGCCTATGACGAAGAGACGGACAGGGAGCTGCAACGCGGCTGGTTCTCCATGTCCTTCGGGTCCGACGCCCTCTTGCGACCGGTGATCGGTTACCTGCGTATTCGCTCCGACTATGTTGATCCCCGGATCTACGATAACCTTGATCTTGTCACGATCAGCACAAGCTTTCTGAAGCGGGCGTTTGTCGAACGCTCCTGTCTCAACAGCTCAGGACGCACCGAAGATATGCCCCTGGGGTTTGGAGCAGGAGTGACGCTGGGAAGAAACTTCCTCGCGCAAGGAGCGTCTGCGCCTCGTTACGTGGCGAGCGTGACACTGCGACATGCTATGCTTCTCACGGATCGATTCTACCTGGGATGGAATGCGTCATTCCAGGGCTACTGGGGTGGCTCCCGGAAAGAAGAATCGACGGTCAATGTTCTGCTCCTCCACCATCTGAAGATCTCAGCGTTTCAAACCTTCGTGGCACAGGTGAATGTTGTCGCCGGTCTTGGATGGTCAGGGCGGCGCCAGCTCCTCCTCGGCTCGTCAACGGGTCTTCGGGGGTATGGTGAGAAGAGCTTTGCGGGCGACAGGATGATCACCTACGGGCTGGAGCATCGGATCTTCACAAGCCTGAACCTGCTCTTCTTCCGGGTCGGGGGGGCTCTGTTTCTGGATGGCGGGACGGTCTGGTCAGGGGATGCTCCCCCCGGAAGACAGCGATTCTCCAATGCCGCCGGGGTAGGGCTTCGCATTGAGAATACGAAGGTCCAGGGTGCGGGCCTGATTAGAATCGACTGGGCGATGAACCTCGATGAACGGAAACCCGGTCAGATTATCATATCGAGCAGATTGCCATTCAGTGCGTTCCTCGATCTCGACAGCGTCGTCGGGCTCTGGTCACCGGAGGGGGAGTAAACCCGCCTCAGAAGTCCTCCTTGCGGTTTCAGGCCTCCCAGCGCTGACAATAGTAGATGGTTCATCACTCGCAATCATTCATACTTGACTTTGAACATAGAAGGGCTCGGGGTTGGCTTCCCGGGCCTTCTTTGTTTCACGCGTGCCTGTTGCCTGCCTACCGGTAGACAGGCCTGCGCGGTTGCCGGTTTCGCGGAATCCCGCTTCATTCGGATTGAAAAGCGAATCGATTGTGGTGAATTCCGCCACAGTGGCATCCCATGTTCATGGGATTGCGGCTGTTGAGGTGTTGGGCCATATTCCCGCCACATCCAGATGCGCGCTCTGACTTGATGGAGGAGTCAGTGTTGCCGCCGAGTTGACAGTGGAGACAGTCTTCCGTATATGCTCCGGTGAAACTTGTTCTCAGCTCTTTCCCACTCTTGAGTGCAAAACGATGCTGGAGAACGGTTCCCATTTTTCGGCTTTGCATTCAGCTGTTGTCGGGGCGTCCTCACTCCGCTCTTCTCACACTATCCCCAACGTTTCATAGGACGTTATCATGACATTCCCAGGATTCCGAGCTGCCGGGTTCCAAAGGTCGGCAATGACGTTTGCGATCGTTGTCGTGCTCGGAGTTGCCGCATCCTCAACGGTGTTCGGGCAGGCGAAGCCAAAAGGCTCACAGGTGGAACAGGCGTTGATCAAGCTGGAAAATGATTGGAACGATGCGTCGGTGAAGCGTGACCTGGTCGTACTCGGCCGCATTTTGGCGGATGATTACGTCTTCACAGATACCGACGGGGTGATATGGACGAAAGCTCAGGGACTGGAAATGTTGAAATCCGGTGAGGACGTGGTCACCTCCGCGGTTGCGACCGACATGAAAGTCCGTGTCTACGGGAGCGCCGCAGTCGTCACCGGCCGCAATACTGTCAAAGAGCAGGTGAAAGGCAAAGACATCAGCGGAACGTACGCCTACACGGACACCTGGGTGAACCGGTCCGGAAGCTGGGTATGTGTGGCCACACACTCCTCAAGGCTCGCGCACAAATAGAGGAGGGACGCTCAAATCAAGGATTATCGAGAACTGAATAGATCCGGATTCAGTTCAACAAGAAGGCCCAGATTTTTCCTGGGCCTTTCCCTTATCACGCCTGTGCCGTCCTGAAATACTGCACGGTCACTGCATTCGGGGGATCCCACAGCAATCGGTTGATCAAGATGAGCCTTCACGGGTCGGTGGATGGCATCAGGAAAGGTGCTGAAGGAGATGAACGAGGGTTTGGCAACGACGATTGGAGCCGGGGGACTGGAACGGGGTAGACAGCTGCTTCAGAAAGAGAACAAACGAGGTGGAAAGGGGCATCGCAGTACCGTTCACCCGGTTGAAACGAAAATCCATGGAATATGGATCTCGATTCGACGGGGTGCCTCCGCTTGAGGTGTTTGTGCACCATATCGGGTTCGTCGAGCTGAATCTGGAGAGCTACTGTCTGATGGAGTCAAAGATCCCACTCCACAATTCACTGATAGTGACACACAAATGCTAAAACAGCTCAATTGTGCCGCACACGCTCTCGCCGCGCCGAGTGCATTCGGGCTTTGACTCTTCGGCTTGCCGACCTTCCCCGGAAAAGTGTGCGAGAGGTTTCTGAATGAATAGGAGAAAATCCGGAGTCAATTCGGGGGAAAGTCCCGGAACCCTTGCGAACACTCGATGGAATTGGCGAGCTGAAATAGTGCATTCTCCACGCAGGGGATGAAATAGCAGGGCATGGGGCCTCAATTGGGAGAGTCCTGGAAAAGGAGGGAAATGGGCCCTAATGACTGATGAACCAGATTGAACCTTGATTTGGCCGTGAATGGAAGAATTCGCATTTTTTTTGAAGGTATTAAACCTTCCGCACTCCGTACTGTCAAAAACGAAAATGTAGGGAGGGACAAGAAATGAAGGCATCACGATTCATGGTTCTCTTTGCGGTGCTGAGCGTTGGGGCAGCGCTCTTCTTCGCGGCGTGCAATGATCGAAACAATGTCAGCGGACCTCGGCAACAGGATTTCGACGTTGCCCAGTTCGCTATCATTGACTTCACTGACGTAAAGAATGGAGTCGAGGATGCCACCATCGAGTCTGAAATGACGTTTAACAGCACGATGTTGGACTATACCGTCATGGGCAGCGAACGGCCGTTCGGGCCGGGTCACGACAAACTGAGAGGCATGCGATGGTACGATCGGTTCGATTTCGGCAAGCATCTCGGTTTCTTCTTCAAACAGCTGAACCTCACGCATGACCAGAGAATGGATCTACGCAATCTGGCAAAAACGTTCCACACCAACACAAAGCCGCTTGTCCGGCAGTTCCATGAAGCGAACAAGAGCATCATGCAAGATGCGAACGCCAAGAGAAAGCTGATCATGGATGACGTGAAGGCGGGCAACATCACCAGAGAAGAAGCGGCCGCGAGAATCAACGACCTTAACCAAGTGACGCGCGAATTGATAGAGGCTAATCCAGCCTCGCAAACGATCAAAGCAGCAATGTGTGCAGAGCGGGATATACTCTTTGCGGGTGTCAGGGCGGTTCTTCAGGGAGATCAGATTACAAAGTGGGAGAACTGGATCGCGAAAATCAAGGATCCCTGCATTCCATAATCGTGTCGAGTGCGTGCCAAATCAAGAAGCCGGTCGATGATTGACCGGCTTTCCTTTGTTGCCACTTCGCCATCAGTCTGCTTTGGATGACCCGCCCCTGGTCTGTGTGCCGATGCTGAGTCAGTTCTTTCTGCGGTTTGGGCAATGGGGACCAGCCGTGGGATGTATGCCTCTGGTGCCGGTGCTTGATGCCCCAACGACCTGTGTGGCCACCTCGTGTTGTCGTGATTCACCCAAGTCTCTGTCACCGCTGCTGCTATCAAGATCATATCAAAGATCTCTCCGTTCGGAAGTTCATCTCTCAGCAGTCCGTTGAGTGACTCGAAGTGCCCGTTTTCCCAAAAGAGAATATACAGCGCCGCACGTTGACTATGGGATGGCTTCCGCCTATCTTTCCAGCAAGTACATTGACAGCCTGAGCATTCTTGTCAGGGAGGTTCCGGCTTTTGTTTCTCGCCACCGCACCTCGATCGGCTCCGGTCAAATGCGCGAGGTGAAATCGTTGACGGTGATTCTCAGGAGAGAGATATGGAATCGAAAGAAGAAATCGTAAAGCACATACTCACGTTCTTGGCAATAACAAGTGCTATATCATCAGGTATTTTTTTCTGGATGTTTAGTGGGGCCAAGGACAATGTAGCTGCAGTCTTCCTCATGATGTGGACACCCGGAATATCTGCCATACTTACATCGATCATTTTCAAGGACAAGATCGGCGGCTATGGATGGAAGCCTCGAGGAGTGCGTTTTCTGGTGTATGGGTATTTGTTCCCCTTAATAGTGTCAATTGTTGGTTATGGAATTGTATGGCTCAGCGGTTATGCTGAATTCTCTCCTGCGGCAGTAACAAACTACAGGTGGGCTAGAATGCTCGGCTTCGACCTTCCAGCCCCTTTTGTTATTGGCCTGCTGTCAAAGATGTCACTAGGATTTCTCGTCACGATGGTCTTTGTCCTTGGTGAAGAAATTGGGTGGAGCGGCTTCTTAACTCCGAAACTGTTGAAACTAAGTTCTGTGCCGGTAACATCTTTGATCGTTGGTGGATATTGGGCCCTGTGGCATTATCCGGCGATCATAGGTGGTCTTTACGGAACAGGCACTCCTTTATGGGTTGCCTTACCCGGTTTTACGCTTGTTATTGGGGCTGAGTCCTTGGTAAGAACCGTGTTGATTTCAAAATCTCAAAGCGTATGGATTGGGACGGTCTTACATGCAAGCGGTAACGTTATTTTGATGGGTATGTTCTGGGAAATGACAGTCCACAATGGATACGCCGGCTATTTAGTCTCCGAAACGGGCGTATTCCTGGGTCTTGTCTATATGATAATTGCCGTGCTTTTTTGGCACCTGCAGAGAAAGAAATCGAATGCTTGATTGATGATTGCAGGAGAACATTCCACTGTCAACTACAAGCGGGCGATTTCATCGGAACCTCGTGGATCACGACGATATTAGACGCTCTCTCAATTTGACGGCGAGAGTCGATGGGGTTCGCCGGTACCAGTCGGGCTAGTCCCCAGTGCTCAAAGGCGGCAAGAAGCTGAGAGACGTTCAGCTTGACGAAGTCTACAAACGTATTGAATGATGTGTTCATTGCGTGCGCCTCATCTAACGCGCGGTAGACCGGCGCTCGTTGTGATGGGTTGTCCTGGGCCAATGATGTCCGTCGATGCTAATCAGAAAACTTGGTATGCACTTGGGCCTTGTCCCTCTCATGCCTGTGCCGTCCTAAAACACTGCACGGTTACCGGGTTCGGGGAATCCCACTTGCGCGTCGATGTCCGCGCGTAGGCGTCAGGGAGCATTGAAGAAGAGAATCGAAGGCTCGGATTTCCGGGCCTTCTTTGTTTCGCGCCCGCCTGGCGGCAGGCGGGCTCGCACAATGAGAGGACTCTCGGTGTTACCACCCGGGCAGCGATGTCCGGACGTCTCCACTTTCTCGCGGAGGAACGCTTTGTGCCGTGTACTGTCTGGCGACACTGAACTGAGGGGCGGTCTACGACAATCCTTCCCTCTTGTTCCATCGAATCAGCTTCCAGACTGCCGGCGCAGTCAGCACTGTTGCGATCGCAAACAGTATCGCGTTGATGTGAACATTGTCTGTCGACAACATCGCCGACATCGCCACAACAAAACAGAGCAGAGGCAACATCATGAGCAGAATGAGGCCAGGCACGTTCAGCGGAATCTTGAACGGACGAGGGACATCAGGCTGACGCAAACGCAAGACAATCAGCGCAATGAATTCCAGCATCAAACCGCAAGCGTAGAGAGTGACGTCAATGATCAGCAAATCCTCAAAGCCCCACAGGACCATCACGCTTACGACCAGCGCACATACGATAATGGAGACATAAGGTGTCCCGAACCTCGGATGCTGCTTACTCAACAGAGGAGGAAGTAACCGATCATCTGCCATCGCTTTGGGGACGCGGGAAATCGAGAGAAGGATGGAGAGGAACAATCCAAGCGCGCTCACCATTCCTCCGAAGGAGAGAAGGGCCCCAAGCCACCAACCACCGAGATGCACACCGAGCGAAGGGAACCCTTCGGCCTGCAGCACGTCAAGGTTCATGCCCGCCGTTGCTCCCACCAGAACAGAGAACACGTAGACACCAAGGATGAGAACAAACGCCACGACAATCGCGGTAATGTACGAACGGACTGGCTGGTGCACTTCGTCTGCGTACGGAGAGGAATTATCCCAGCCCAGAAAGTTCCACATTACCGTATACAGACCCATACCGAAGGCGGCAAATCCAAACGCATGTGACGGTGTCTGCAGGGTCACGAAGGAAGGGGAAACTGAGTGAAAGAAGGAGAACGCGAAAAGAACCCCAAACGGCACAAGCACCCCGATGCCAAGAACAACGGAAGTGCGGCCGACAGGTACAATCCCAAGAAGGTTCAACACAGCGCACCCCCAGATAAGGAGGAGATAAATCGGAACACGATATGCCTCTATCTGAGGAAAGAAGAATGAGAGGTACTGCACGAAGAGCACGGGGTAGATTGCCAGATCCACAAATGTGTAGAGCCATGACCACCATCCCTCAAAGAATCCCCATCTGAGTCCCAACGCGCGCTTCACCCATTGGTAGTAACCGCCGGTTTTTGGCATCATGCTATTGAGTTCCAGCACCATCAGCATTGCCGGGACGCACCATAGCGCTGGCGTGACCAGGACGAGAAACAGAGCGGTCTTTCCGCCGACGTAGCCCAGCAGCGGCTCAAGGCCGTACGGGCCACCGGAGACGGTGAAGAACACAACTGCAACGAGTTGAAGCGGTCGCAGTAATCGCGGAGAGTTGAGCACGGTGCGTTAGCTTGAGAGGGAGATGGAAGGGCGTGCCGAAAATGAAGAGAAGAGCGATTTCAAAAAGCCGGCACCCGGGATTGCCAGAAACGCGCCGGAATCAGTCACAGGGCAGGCAATCGATGATATCTACAACTGCGATTTCTCCCGAGCGTGCCTCGACGTCGAAATCGAGATACTGAAGAACGGGACCACCCCTGTTGATCCCGAATGCCCGGATGACATAATGACCGGCGGACACGGAGAATATCGCAAGGCCGTTAGAAGCGGTCCGCACTGTATCGCCCGTTTGCACTAACACAACTGGGATGCCTTCCACCCCCTGGTTTTGCCAATGTACATTGGCGATGATCAGACTCAAGGGTTGCGGGGGGTCGAAGCCTATATACTCGCACGATACGAGTAGGAATGCGAACAGGAGCACGGCACATGCTTTCATGCTCTCTCCTCCTCTACGTAACATAGGAAGCAACCGGGTCATCTGCAAATACCACGGGGCGAATGGAAGAGGCACCGGGACGAATCATCTTCTTCTTTCATGTTGGATTCCCCGGGCTTATCCAAATCCATTGGGAAGAGAAGATCTGCGCCATGCATCCCTTCGGGAAATTGGGCAAGAATCGGGGAATGAGGTCCCCACGAAGCGGGGAGAGCATCCTTTTTTGCGGGGGAGAAAGGAGGTGACACCATGAGCAAGAAAGGCAAGAGGATATTGGCCAACTTGAATGACGCGAGGCAGAAGAATCGTCTTCTCGATTCCGTCAACAAGAATTCCCATGATGAAAGAATTCCCCCGGTCGGACAAAAGCGAATCGATTGCGGTGAATTCTGCCTGGTTCCTTAGATCGGCGCTCAATGACACACGCACTGCGGTGAATCGCCGCTGTCGATAGATGCCTGCTTCCACGCACACCGTCGACCTGCTTTTGCGTCTCGTGCGCACGCAGGTTTTTCAACACGGTCGGTGTCTCGCTCTCCATCCTCTATCCACGTGAGTGCAATCCAGCATAGCTTCAGGGCGGCAATGCGGTGAAGGTGGTGGGCATCAGACTCCGGGGTCGATGTCGCACTTCAGAAAGCAACGCAGGCACGACCCCGTGGTAGGCATTCGACAAGCGGTCCGTTTGTGCCACCTCTAAATTTGTTTCTCCCTCGCGGTCGTCGACAATGCCAACCATTTCCCGCAAGGGGGGACAATGAAACCGGATTCGTGAACCCTGAAGAAGCTCAACCATAGATGATTCGCAATGCTGAATGTGGTCTCTTTCAATGAGACTGTTTCCAGGCGTTAGAGCAGATCGAATTGGAACTCAGGAGTAAGAAGAACGTTGGGCTAGACAACAAGGCCCGTTAGCAATCAACGGGCCTGATGTCCTTTGGTGTGCCGGTGACACAAAGAGATAGCGGCTAGTTGTATTGACTCCTGACTAACAGTGCATTACACAAAGCCTGCAGACCTTTGTCCGGGGAAGAACTGGCAACGTCTCGGATGATAGCATCGCCGGCATCAGAATGAAGCTCGTCCAGGGCAAGCGCCGCAAGCCGTCGTACCACAGGGTCTGCATTTTCATCTTTCAGTTTTGCCCCGAGGGGCGCAATCGATGACTTGAAAGGATACTGGGGGAACATCTGTTCCAAATCTCGTATGGTCTGCACCGATTGAGCCTGCACGGCCGGATTCTCACTCTCAAGCGTTTTGAGAAGGTTGACCTCATATTCCGCCGGGCCCTTTTTCATGGAGCCGGTTGGCTTATGTTGTGCTTCGATGCGCGTGGTTGACTTGGTTTCTTGAGCATGCAATGCCGTGACGGACACCAACAGGGCTATTGCCAATGAGAAAAGTAGTCGTTTCATGATTGTTGCCTTCAATGATTGTGGAAGAATGGTCAGTCTTTGGTTGACATCTGTGTCATCGCATGGTCATGAATGCGCGCTTCTTTCTCCCCTACGGCGGCAGTCAAAAACGCGCTTATGCCTTAGGTCTAGAACAGGGCGTTCCTCCAGGGGGCTCTCAACTGTGAGATGCAATTGGGACGTGAATACGGTGCTAGGAACGAAAAGACAGAGATGGAATTGCTTTGTGATTGGCGGGAATACTTGATGGAGCAGACAGTGGCAAACGCGAGAAGGGGCCTATGTCGGGAAATCGCTGAAGAGAAACGATTGGCGGAGGATACAATTACGTGGGCGATAGGTACTCCTGCATTCTCTGAACTCCCACCCAAGCCGTTGGCACGGGTAGCTCCACAATCGTTATGTGAAAGAACCTATACAGACCAAATGCTACAACCTCTTGAACGCCACAACCTCCCTTTTCGTTCCCCAATGTCAACGTAGTTCTGCCGAAACTTCCGGAGGAGTCGGGAAATCCAAAATCATCCATATCAACTCAGATTCGGCATGTTTGGGGCGCCGGGTCACGAGACAAACATGGGAATTCAACATGCACTGTTGGAACGGATTCTTGGACAGCCACGCGTACCCGACGGCGGACTTCAACACTGCCTTCAGACCGGGCAACCAGAAACTGCCCCTTGTTTCGGAGAGCTCTCGTTCAATCTGGGAGTTTCTCAACTTCGCTATTTTCTCCACAGTGCATGGGTTGATAGCCTTATCTCCGCACACAGACGTGCTCCCCCTTGGACCGATCCAATTCGCCGGTTCGGCGTGGGATCACGCTAAAGAGAAGGCTGGGAGTACACGCCGGGCCTTTTCCTTTCACGCGCCTACCTACCGGCAGCCAGGCGTGCACGGTCAGAGCTTTCGGGGAATCCCGCTCTTGAACATCAATCGAATCCATCAGGAGGAGGCAAACCGAGCGGGGGAAAGGGCAGGAGAAGAAGGTATTGGTTGTGAAGCCCGTATTTTGGTCCCTATCCCACCTTACATCGCGATCACATCGAGCGTGGGAGGCGATGAAGGGGTCAGGATTGCATGGTTGACTTCAGTCCTTGCCGATAATCGATCTTCCTGGGGGCGAGGGGATTCCGGGAAAAGGTCAGAAGCCGTAACCAACCGGACCGTAGCCGGGCACACTCACATATCCTCGCTGGCCATCCGAGTCGGAATTGCCGGCACTGAATCGTGATGTCCAGAAGTTATCTCCGCTGCCGCCCTGACCGCGATATCCATTCTGTTTTGCTGCGACGAACAAGTTGATGACCACCATCGGGTTTCCTTCAAAACCTGCGTTTCCCTGATGGTCAAGCCAGTACTTGCCGGGCTGAATCCACGACCCGACCATGTAGCTCCAGACGGTGTATTCCAATTGCGGCAGCTCACGGCCGTTGATGAAGACCCCCGTGCTCCCCTTCGAAGCATTACTCTTCATTGAACCGAAGCGATGGTTGGGCTGCATATATCCATAGGCGGGATATCCGACGACGCCGTACAGACCGCTCTTCGCGTCATACCAGTAGCTCCCCGGTTTCGGCCTCACTCCGTAGGTCTTTTCAATCTCCCCTATTTGTTCGTTCGAGAGTACAACGCCATTGATGATCACCCCTCCCCCGCTCTGCTCACCTGTCTTTTGTGACACACCCGGTGAGCTTGACGATCGTTGGAACGTCAGTGTCTCATTTGTCTCCGCGATTGGGTTGCCGCGTTCATCAACCTCAAACATCGTGAACGACAACTGCTTCCCGTTCCATTGCGCTCGAAAGCCCAATCCTTCGGACTCGTCCCCGACTGTTCCGCTAAGAATGTTGCGCTTCACTTTGCCTTTTAGGGCAAGAGTCATGCCTGTACTCTCAAGCGTACCAGCATAATCTCCGCCCGCATTGTTCTTGAGGGTTAGAATTGCAGACCCGGCATCGGATCTGCCTGTAAAACTGCCGGAAAAATCCTGGCTGCTCGCATGGCAGGATAGCATGGCAAGGCAAAGAACAAAGCGGAATCGTTGCATTGTCTTCCTCCGTTCTCACTGAGGGCACATATGTTAAGTAACGCGCATCACCGACAGAAGCAGTCAGCAATGTTTCGAGAGCGCGCCCGGAGGGACGCGCAGAGAATACCGAGAGAAGAATCGTCCTTCTGGATGGCAGCTGCAATGCCTGGACTCAATATAGGGTTTGCCAGGTAAGAAAAGCAAGATTGTCAGATTGGGTCCCGGGTTTCTTCCTTTTTGCCCGCCCGCCTGCCGCCAGGGAGGGCAGGCAGCCCTGCATGGTTGCTGCCTCGTGGCCTCCCACACCAGACAAGCTTGCTTGACAATAGAGGATTACGGTGCAATATTGCCGGAGAAAGATCCCTTCACTGATCGCACGATCTCAATGATTCAAACGTTGGCGATTCCCGATCAGGTAAAAGGGGGCTCCAGAAGAAGCCAAGGGAAGTGGTGACCATGCAAGCAGAACGACGGCATTTCTCAATTCACTCTGTGCAAAAGGGAAGAGATACAAATACTGACAATGCCCGACCGTCCTCTTGTGCCAGGGTGCAACCGGCTATGCAAACGACATTCAAGGGACATCGAATTGTGAAACCGAGACTCGTCTCTCTCCTTCTTCTCCCTGCGGTCCTGGTTTCCGGATTCGGATGTAGCGACAACAAGAGCAGTTTCCCAGGTCCACCCGCCGACGCTGCGGCGGAGAGTATTGTGAGCGAAGCTAGACCGTTCACAATCGGGTCCGGAAAATATGATGCCGATTATGGAACGATCACGGTGCCGGAGAACAGAAGCAAATCCACGTCCCGCTTGATCTCGATACCTTTTCTACGAATTCACTCACATTCAGCAAAGCCTGCCGAACCGATTTTCGGCCTCGCCGGTGGACCCGGTGCGACCAACATGTCATGGGATTGGGGAAAAGCGTGGACGTTTCTTTCTGAACACGACTTCGTCCTGGTTGGATACAGAGGGGTCGATGGCTCAACAGTACTTGACTGCCCGGAAGTAACGCGTGCATTCAAGGGAGACGGCGACCTGTTGGGTGAAGAATCGATGAAGAAGATCGGACGTGCGTGGAGTGCGAGCGCAAAACGCCTGATGGCAGAGGGCGTTGATCTGGATGGATACTCAATGCTCGAGACGATCGGCGACAACGAGTCGGTCTGCAGGGCACTGGGCTATGAGCGCATCAATCTGCTCAGTGAAAGCTATGGCACTCGTGTCGCGTATCTTTACGCTCTCGCACATCCGGAACGGATCTACCGATCAGCGATGATCAGCGTGAATCCTCCCGGACGTTTTGTCTGGGAACCCCAGATGATTGACGAGCAATTGAAGCACTATGCGACGCTCTGGTCCAGGGATTCAGCCATGTCTCTGAAGAGTCCGGACCTGTATGCAACGATGCGGGCGGTGTTGAGCGGCCTGCCGCGCAGATGGCTCTTTCTTTCGATCAATCCCGGCAAGGTGAAGGTAGCAACATTCGGGCTTCTCTTTCATCGGAATACCGCGGCGATGGCCTTCGATGCCTATACTGCTGCTGAACAGGGAGATCCCAGCGGCCTTGCACTCATGTCGCTTTCGTACGACTATCTTGTCCCTTCAATGTCCACCTGGGGTGACCTCGCCTCGAAGGCGATTGCGGACTTTGATTCTGCACGGAACTACTGCCGCGATATGGAACCGCCAAACATGCCATTGGGTTCGCCGATGAGCACACTGCTCTGGGGCCCAATGAATTATGCTCGCTGGCCGAGGCAAGAACTGCAGGGGGAATTTCGGAAAGCCCGTCGATCTGATGTGGAAACGTTGCTCTTGAGCGGAAGCGTGGATTTTTCCACTCCCCCCGATTTCGCAACGCAGGAATTGCTGCCGTACCTGGGAAACGGGAGGCAGATTATTCTTTCAGAATGTGGTCACGTGAATGACATGTGGAATGCAAACGTGGAAAACACGCGGCTCATTTTGACCAGTTTCTACAAGACCGGCGTGCCGAACACGTCAATGAACACGTATATCCCGATGGATTTCAGCGTGAGCTGGGGTTTCCCCGGGATCGCAAAAACCGGACTTGGTGCAATTGTTTTCATGGGGATAGCGTTGGTTGCAGTGATAGCCTGGCTTATGAAAAGATTTGGCAAATCGAAGGCTTCTGAGATGCTCGGCCGTACACCAAACGCACTACAGGGCTAAGCACATCTTCTGTTTACGCGTGCGTCGTCCTGAAATAGGCATGCAACATAGGGAGAAGCCTATGGAAGGACAAGGTGAAACGAGGAGGGAAGAGGGCGGGAGATGAGCGAGCTGCGGAGGAGTTCATGCACTGTGCTGTTGACTCTCGCTGAGCACCGGAGTACATTGTCGCCGTGAGGTTTGAGGTGCACCCTCCGTTGGCAAGCGGTTGGTGCAGGGAGGCACGGCACGGCGTGACTGCCGCGGCCCGCAACAGGCTGTTTCACATTCACACATTGGAGCATTCCGTTGCCGTTGATCGTGTCTGCCAGCCTCATCACGCTCGCGTTGGTTTTCTACTCCGTGGGGGTGTGGTCCGAGCGGATCGCCCGTTACCTGAAGCCGTGGCATCTGACGGCGTTCTGGACCGGCTTCTTCTTCGACGTCTGCGGCACGCTGGCCATGCACCGTATGGCCGTAAGGCCTTTCGACCTGTGGGAGCCCCACACGCTTACCGGGCAGATCGCCCTCTGGCTTATGCTGGCCCACGCCCTCTGGGCCACACGCGTGGCCTGGAAGGGAAGCGATGAGGCGCGGAGGGGCTTCCACCAGTACAGCCTCTTCGTGTGGCTGGTCTGGCTGGTTCCCTACTTCGGCGGCATGTATCTGGCCATGAGCAAGTGAAAGCCGTTGAAGAACGGTCAAGCTCGCATGCCACGGAGCAGTCGGTTCAACGTTAAGGGGTTATCGCGCGGAAGGTTGAAGGAGCGGCTGCCGACCGGTAGGCATCAGTAAACGCGAAAAAGGAATTCAAGGATTCATGAAATCTCAGAAGACCTTAACGCAGCAGACGTTCGTCTGCCCCTGGTGGCTCATTTACAGTTTTGACAATCCCCTCAGACGGCTCGTGCAGAAACCAGAGCGGATCCTTCATGAGCTCGTGCGACCTGGCAGCCGTTGCCTTGATGTGGGATGCGGTTTTGGCTACTTCACCATCCCCCTGGCCAAACTGGCTGGTCCTTCGGGCTCCGTTACTGCAGTCGACCTCCAGGAGAAGATGCTAGCGGGGCTCAGACGTCGTGCGGAGAGAGACCAGCTGCTTTCACGGATTCGGGTTCACCGGGCAGACACTTCCGGCCTTCACGTTGACGGGGTATTCGATTTTGCGCTGGCATTCTGGATGTTGCACGAGGTTCCGGATCAGGAAGCGATGCTGGCCGAGATATGCGGCGCTCTCAAGCCCGGCGGCAAATTGCTGTTGGCTGAACCGAAGGTTCACGTGAACGCTTTCTCCTTTCATCGGACGGTCGCGTGTGCAGAGACGGTCGGGTTCAAACGTGACCGGGAGCCGCGGATATCTTTCAGCCGATCGTTGGTGATGGTGAAGGCTGACCCAACTGCGTCATGAGAGTCGGACTTGTTGGAGGCAGGCGGGGAGCATATCGCCATGGTCGTAGCATTGGCAGTTTCACTTGGACGGTTCGTATCTCGAGGGCTGATGAAGCACACTTCATGTTGAACCAGCGAACAGACGACTCCAATCTGCGAACAGCGGTAGGAGTTTGCCGGTAGCCGGGGAGTCTGTCATGGAAACGCCGCCCGACGTCGGCCTGAGCCGCTCTGCGGCGCTTTTCGAGTATGAGCCAGCCAGCTTTGTCTGACAGGAGGAGACTATGGACGAGGAACGTCTTATTGTTCTTCGTAATTGCGGAGACGAAATTCAGGCCGAACTGGTCCGCGGGATATTGAATTCAGAGGGGATTCCGAGCATGATGCGGAGGCTCCTGAACCCGCTGACCTCGCCGTACGGAGAGCTCTTCGGCGGAGTAGACGTGTTGGTACTGCCGGAGGATAGGCCGAGAGCCCTGGAGATTCTGGAAGCGCATGGTGCTTGAACGCTTCCGAACAAGCGGCCCGTCAGGACCAGGCCGAAGTCTGGCACTCGTAGGAAACTGGTTCGGGATGGCTGATCTCTGGCGCGGGGGGGCAAAGAGGAGAAGGCTCATGAAGCAACCGGCAAATTCGGTCGATGCGGCGCGGCTTGCCGCGGTCATTGACAAGGAGATCAAGTTGCTGCCCAGGCGAAACGCGCCCAGCATCAGGGCCATGCGTCGCAAGTATTCCCGGATGCTCGAACAAGCCAGCCCGACTTCTCTCTTCCGGCTGGCAACGGAACTCTGCAAAGTCGACGACTATCGCTGGTTCGCTTACGAGTTGCTCCAGGGTCACAGGGCGGCGTTTGGGCGCCTGGGGCCGGTAGAGCTGGAGAGGCTGGGCGCCGGCATCAACAGTTGGTGGACGGTCGATGCCTTTGCGCGGACGTTGTCCGGGCCGGCCTGGCTTCACCGGCAAATTCCCGACCGGCTGATTCTGCAATGGGCACGGTCTAGCGATCGCTGGTGGAGAAGAGCGGCGTTAGTCAGCACGGTGGCTCTCAATGTGCGATCACATGGGGGCAAAGGAGATGTCCCGCGGACGCTCCGGATATGCCGCGTCCTGGCCGGCGATCATGAGGATATGGTAGCCAAAGCTTTGTCCTGGGCGTTACGCCAGCTTATCGTACATGATGCCCGGGCGGTACAAGGATTTCTGAAAACATACGATGAGGTTTTGGCAGCGCGTGTCAAGCGAGAAGTAAGGAGCAAGCTGAGAACCGGATTGAAGACACCGGGCCGGAAAGGCAATTGAGGCCGGCCGTGCAGGTAGCCGCCCAGAAATGCGAGGGGCTGACTCGCTTTCCGCTACCCTTCTCGCGAGCGCGCGGCGGCGGATGGCAGCTATCGGCATTCATTCAGGGTAATGGCGGTCAGTGGTCAATCAGCGTTCCTTGATTGCGAGACGAGGTAAACCCATGGACGATCAGATACGAAGTGACGATCCCCGGGTCAGAAGAGGTCTGTCCATCCTCCAGTTCCTTCTACGAGACTATCATCCCCGTGATTTCGCGTTCAGGCTCTGGGATGGAACCACTTGGGATGCGGAACCCGGCCAGCCAGCGCGCTTCACGATGGTTATCCGGCACCCCGGTGCACTTCGCCGGATGTTTCTGTCGCGGCACGAGCGCACACTCGCGCAGGCCTACATCTACGATGATTTTGACATCGAAGGCCACCTGGAAAGCGCTTTCCCGATGGCGGAATACCTCCTCGGGTTGCACCTGCGTCTGACCGATCGCGTTCGCATCGCCTCGAAACTCCTCAGCCTCCCCTCTGATCGCCGTCCACAGCTGGGCCGGCAGTCGGCAAAACTCATGGGAGCCACGCACTCCATCGAGCGGGACAAACAAGCCGTAACATACCACTACGACACCTCAAACGACTTCTTTGCCCTCTATCTCGACAAGCGTATGATATACTCCTGTGCGTATTTTGCGACGCCTGACGACAATCTGGACATGGCCCAGGAGAGGAAGCTGGACTACGTCTGCCGGAAGCTGCGCCTGCAACCAGGAGAGAAACTGCTCGATATCGGCTGCGGATGGGGAGGCCTCATCATTCACGCGGCGAAGAAGTACGGCGTGACGGCACTGGGCATCACACTCAGCGAGCCACAGGCGAACACGGCAAATCAGAGGATTCGGGAAGAAGGGCTGGCCAGCCGATGCCGGACGGAAGTGTGCGACTATCGTCACGTCGATGAGTCGGTGCCATTTGACAAGCTGGTGAGCATCGGGATGGTTGAGCATGTCGGTGAACCAAAGCTTGAGGAATATTTCAGGAAGGCATGGCGATTGCTGCGTCCGGGCGGCGTGTTTCTCAACCATGGCATCGCACATGGCCGGGGCCGGTCAGATGATCGGGATCCGACATTCTCGCAGGCTTACGTGTTCCCCGACGGCGAACCGGTCCCGATCAATGTCAGCACCCGGCGAGCCGAGCTGGCGGGTTTTGAAGTCCGCGACGTCGAGAGCCTTCGCGAACACTATGCCCTGACGCTCCGCCATTGGGTTGAACGGCTGGAAGCACACCACCAAGAAGCTGTGCGGGCAACAGACGAAGCGACATACCGCGTCTGGAGATTGTTCATGGCCGGTTCGGCGCACCAATTCTCGAAGGGGGGAAACAACATCTATCAGTCTCTGCTTGTTAAGCCTGACCACGGAAGGAGCGGGCTTCCCCTTACACGTGCGGATTGGTATGTTGCATCGGGCAGGGAATGAGAATCCGTGCAAATCGGCCAGTTCCTGACATTCTTTGCGTGTGACGGAATTCATTCCAGCACCGTCTGTTGAAAGCGCGACCTGAAGTGTTTTCCGGGACAGCCACCCATCTCCTCTCAGAAGAACGGGAACCGGCCATTCCCCGACCCCTCTTCGGTGAAAGGTGGGAGTATGTCAGAGCATCGATGTGATCAACGGCACAACAGGACCGCTGGGAAATCCTATATTGTCACGTTGCATTTGGCGGATTTGTCTTCCCGAACTAGCAGAAATGAGTGTCTTCAGGTGAATCGTGTGATGGTCGTCATCTTGACAAGGGAAGAGGGGGAGTTGCCGACCTTCGCTCCCTCTACGGATGTGCCTGCTGAAACACTCGTGTGATGAAAGGAGAATAGATTTGGATAGATCTCTTCGGCGGACTCTCGATGGTTTTCCTGGCTTGACGGGCCGCTCGGCGGTATCGATAGCACTGCTCTGGCTCTTCCTGTTTGCGAACCTTTGTTTCATAACCATCATGCAGGAGTGGGGGGGGGGACTGACCTCCGCTCGCATGGTCGTGCAGGTGGATCTCGGTGAGAACCCCCGAAAGGAAATCCCTCAGGTCAGTGCATTGAACCGGAAAGGCAGCCAACATTCTCTCCTCCCTGTCAACAGTCGATGGACCGAGGAGAATGCATTCGTGTCCGAAGTGAGGTTGTCTCTTACTCAATCAGGGGTGGAGAACCTTCGAGGCGTTCGGGTCGCGCTCGGAGACAGCGTTTTCGAATTCTCCCGCGAGAAGGTTCTCCAGGAATGGCGGAAATCGGGGGAGGAAAGTGGCATTCTGACCTTTGACCTCCCCGCATCAGTCACATTGTCAAAAAGTGCGCTCCCTTTCCTCCGCAATGTGCGAAACTGGCCAGGAGACGGAATCGTTCTGGGGCGACTGCTCGGTACAAATGCGTTGAACTGCAGCATCGGAGTGCTTCTGGTCCTGCTGGCGCTTCACTTCGTGCCCCTGTCACAACGGACCAGCGAGGTTGCGCCGGCAGCTCCGGGCATGCTTCGACTGGTCGGACTCTTCTGCCTCCTGTTTGCGGTTGCCTACGCAGCATTCTATCTGAGCCTGAAAACCTTTGATGACACGGCGAGTCCTCGGGGAGACGCGTGGGAGTATCAGTCAATTGCGGTGAATCTCTTGACGGGCCACGGCCTTAATCGCGTCGGCACGCTCGAGCCTTTGGAGACATACAAGTTCAAAAGCGATGCCCGGGACACCATTGACTATCGTCAATTGGGCGAGTCTTGGGGAGGGAGGTTTCGGGCGTACAGGACGCCTGGGTACCCGGCTTTTTTGGCGGGAATCTACAGCGTTACCGGAATTTCTCCTCTCAGGGCGAAGCAGACTCAGCTCCTTCTGTTGATTGTGTCTGCCGCCTGTCTACCGTTCCTCGGTTACTGGTACTGGAGATCCGCCGGCTTCTACGGAGGGATTCTGGCGGGGGTGCTTTTTCTCGGCCGGTGGCATCACACTGCAGACAGACTGTACACAGAAAGCTTGATCGCAGCGACAGTCATGCTTTTTTCTCTTTGTCTTTTGTCTTATCAGCATCGTCCTCGGCTCGCCACTGCGGGGGTCCTCGGATTCCTGGGCGGTATGGCCATGTTGGTCAAAGGAGACCTCATCTTCCTGGCTCCGCTCACATTTGTCTTTCTCGCTGTCCAGACCCTCAGGAAGAACGTGGGCTATTGGCATATGGCGATCTGGGCAATCTTCTGTATCGCCCCAGTCCTCCCCTGGTCGGTGTATGCCACTCATCAAACTGGTCAGTTCACGGTACTCACCATACAGGCGAGCGAGATCATGCTTGACGGGAACAATGAACTGACGTGGGAGGATGGGGGGTGGCACCCCGAATTCCGTAATGGCGCCTTTCCTGCTGCCTTCTACAACCGGGCGGACATTGCGAGCCTCTCTACGCCGCAGAAAGTCCTCAAGTTCTACACCGCGTACCCGGAGAAGATTCCGGCCGTCATCTACAACAAACTGAAATCGGGGTTTGGCGCCTTTCCGTACCTTCGTGTTGCCCTTGTTCTGGTGCTTTTCGGCATCTTCGCCGTCCTTCGTGCACCGGTTGGGAAAACAAGAGCCCCGGACCGTGTCAGCATCGCTGCTGGCCTTCTCGTCATCATTGCTGCATATGATATTGTCCTGCTCCTCGGCCTCTTTGGTGCAGCAATGATTTTTCTTCTTTACCGCCGTCGTGTGACGCAATTCCTGTTGCCGCTCCCGATCGTGATTCCCTTGGGAAACTTCTTCCTGATTTCCCTGCTCGTTTTCGGAGACTCACGATTCGTTTCGGTCATTGACAATCTTTTCACATTGACCGCTCTGTCATTCTTGTTGTCGGTGTTTCTCAGTCTCTATGAAACCGAGCGGTCCGACTCCCTGGTCAGGGACTTGATGGGGGCCGCGGCTGTCGCTACGCGATCGTCGTAGGGTCAGAAATGTGTTGGGGAGAAGGCTGGTGAGCTCAGAGTGGGAACTCTCCAGAAATCAGTCGAACAAATCAGGAGCGATTCAATGCAGAGAGATCAGAACACGGAGGCACGTCTACAGCAACCTCGGCACACATCCACGAAACTGACTATTGTCGTTGCCTGCTTCAACGAGGAAAGGACGCTTTCGCGGTGCATCGAACGGGTCCTTGCGGTGGCCAACGACGACCTCGAACTCGAGGTCATTATCGTCGACGATGGCTCAACTGATCGGAGCCTCAAGGTGGCAGAGGCGCTTGCGGTGAAGCATGCCCAGGTGCGGGTCATTCCACACGGGCGAAATCAAGGGAAAGGGGCCGCCCTTCGGACGGGGTTCAAGAATGCAACCGGCGATTTCGTCGCTATCCAAGATGCTGACCTCGAATACGATCCCAGGGATCTTCCCCGCCTGGTGGGGCCCCTCGTGGAAGGCGAAGCAGACGTAGTCCTCGGCTCAAGGTTCTTGTCAAGCGGAGCACACCGTGTGCTCTACTTCTGGCACTACCTTGGGAATCGGTTCTTGACCTTTGTGTCGAACATGTTCACTGACCTGAACCTGACAGACATGGAGACCTGTTACAAGGTGTTCCGGCGGGAGGTCATTCAGAAGATTGATCTCAAGGAGAACAGGTTTGGTTTTGAGCCGGAGGTGGTTGCCAAGATTGCCCAGCTCCGCGTTCGCGTATACGAGATGGGCATCAGCTATCGAGGCCGTACCTATGAAGAGGGGAAGAAAATCGGGGTCCGCGATGGGTTTCGCGCCCTGTACTGTATCATCCGTTACAATGCCCACAAGGCGCCTTTGCCCATTCAATTCTTCTTCTACCTGTTGGTAGGCGGAGTCGCGGCCCTCGTCAATTATGCTGTCTTCAAACTATTGTATGTCGGTGAGCAAAACGTTTCAATCGCCGCGCCGGTTGCGTTCGTCGTTGCCGCTGCAGTGAACTACCTCCTCAGCATCGTACTTCTTTTCCGGCACAAAGCACGCTGGAATAGCGCCGTTGAGGTCATGATGTACTCCATCGTTGTCGCAGTGGTGGGATTGTTTGACCTTGGGCTGACCCGGTTACTCATTTTGGAAGGAATTGCGCCGGGAGTGTCGAAACTTACAGCCACGGCGATGGGGTTGGTTCTCAATTTTGCCGGCAGACGCTTCTGGGTTTTCCCTGAAAAGACTGTCGGCCAGTGGGAGCCACAGGACCGCGGAGTGCGGGAGACTTTTGTGTCGGCCGAGATTCCGTGAGGACCTGGAACTCATTGCGGGGAAAGGCCTTGCCATTATTCGCTTGAGCTATTGCTGAAAGGGAGTGGTATATTTGCTTCTATTTCAGTATAGTAAGTCGCAAACAACATCACTTGGTCAAGGATGTAGAATTCCCTAGAGAGGCAGGTAGATTCTTCAAGAACAAGGGGAGAAATAGTGCCAGAACCCCCGAACCTGGAGCCACTCGATTTGGCACTTCGATTGCTATTTGTCGGGACACAATGCTTGAAACACAATCGACGAATCATTGACAGGACTTCCCGGAGGAATCATGAAGCAGACTTTCTTCGTTGCCATTCTCGTTGTCATGCTTGGGGCGAGCGCGATCGCGCAATTCACCCGCGTCCCAAACTCAGGGCTGCCCAATGTCCTGGAATCAGCCGTTGCATTGGGTGATTTCGACAAGGACGGGTATGTGGATGTTCTCCTCTCCGGCATCAACGATTCACTTGACAGTTCCAATCCGAGTCGTTATCTCACGCGAGTCTACAAGAACAATGGCAACGGGACTTTTTCCAACGTCGCCGGTGCCAAGCTGATGCCGATGTATGTCAGTACCGCTGCATGGGGTGACTATGACAACGACGGATACCTTGACATTCTGGTTGGAGGAGTCGACACTCTCTCCAATCAGACGACGAAGCTCTATCGCAACATCAATGGGACCGGAACATTCACAGAAGTTACGGGTCTCCCCTTCCAGAGTTCCTCGTACGGTTGTGTCGCCTGGGGCGATTACAACAATGACGGATATCTCGATGTGCTCTCGTCGGGCTTCTACAACAACGGGGCCATAACAAAGTTGTACAGGAATGAGAAGAACGGCACGTTTACCGAGGTGACCGGCGTGCCGTTTCAGGGTGTCAATGGACATAGCAAAGTGGCGTGGGCCGATTTCAACAATGACGGATATCTGGATGTCGTTTTGTGCGGCAGGTCTGCTCAATCGACGGCCAACCCAAAGCCGATCACGAAAGTCTATTTCAACAATGGCGGGAACGGGACATTCACAGAAGATTTTGCGGCCTCGATCATCGGAGTATGGCGAGGGTCAATGTCGGCGGGGGATTACAACAAGGACGGATTGATCGATCTCATTGTTGCAGGTATTACCTCGGGAGATTCCACAGGCGTTGTTGTCCGCGACACAACCCTGATTTATATCAATAACGGGGATAGCACATTCCGCGTGAGTGACCCCGGTCTTCCGGGGGTGGCTCAAGGCGTGGTAGTGTGGGGAGATTATGATGGCGACGGATACATGGATATCTTGATGAATGGCTACTCGAGCAGTAACGGCCTCTTCCGAAACCTGGGGAATGGTGATTTCACCGCAGCGAATCTTTCCGTCGAGCTCGCTGCCGGCGGAATTGCATGGGGAGATATTAACAATGATGGATATTTGGACTGCATCTGTACAGGTGTCGTAACAGGAACAAAGACGGACACGACGATCGTGTATCGTTACAGCGGTTCAGGGAGCAGTGCTGCTTACGTGGCAAACGTCAAGCCCTCGGCTCCTACACTTGTCAGTGCGGCACTGAATGGTTCAACGGCGACGCTCACCTGGAATAGGGGGAGTGATACGAAGACCCCGAAAGATGGCCTAACATATGCTCTCCGGCTTGGGACGACGCCAGGAGGCATCCAGAGGATTTCTCCACTCGCAGACACGTCATCTGGCGCTTCGAATGGTTTCAGGCGGGTGGCGGGGTTTGGATACGCCAACCACGACACATCCTGGGCGGTTGAGAATTTCGCCCCCGGGAAGTACTACTGGTCCGTTCAGGCGATTGACAATGCCTTTGCGGGGTCGGTTTTTTCGACGCGGGGCTACTTCGCCCTCCCCTACACGATTACGGCGGCGGCGGGGCCCAACGGAAGCATCACGCCGTCGGGGTCCGTCAGTGTATTGCCGGATTCCTCGAGGAGGTTCTCCATCAAGCCGGCCAGCAACTACCATGTCGACAGTCTGATTGTCGACGCCGTGCGGGTACCGAATGACACAGCGTATACGTTCAGCGCCGTGGCAGCCAACCACACCATCCGTGCGACGTTTGCGGCGAATTCCACGCTGGTCTCCATTGCGGAAGCGCGCAAGGACGTTGACCGCAACGGGATACCGGACCATCTCGGCGACACGCTGGCCGTTGTCGGCTTCGTCAATTCCGTAAACATCCAGACGACAAGCTTCGGGTACTTCATTCAGGACAGCTCGGCGGGCATCCACGTGTTCAATTCGGGCCTGACGGGTGCTCCGGTGCTTCGCCCCGGTTACCGAATTGCAGTGTCCGGCAAGATTGACTACGTCCGCGGGACGACGGAGATTGTCCCATTCGATCTTGCATCGAACATTGTGGTGATCGATACCGGAAACGCAATCACGGCAATCCCGCTGAGCATCAGCTCGTACAAGGCAAACCCGGAAGCGTACGAGAGCCGGCGGATCGTCCTCGACGTTGTGCAGGCGGCAGGGTTCACGTCGGCACAGTGGCCGACGGCGGGAAGCGATGCCAATCTGAACATCTGGAATGGGAAAGACTCCCTGATCCTCCATATCGACAGGGATACGCAAGTGGACGGGAGTCCCTATCCGTTGTTCCCGGTCCGCGTGACAGGCGTAGCGACGCAGTTCACATCGTCAGTCGGCAAGAACGACGACGGATACCAGATCACTCCGATGTTCGTCTCGGACTTTGTCCCGATCAACGCGCCGCCGATTCGGTTTTTCGGACTCATGTCGCCGGCCAACGGAAGCAGACTGCTGGTGGATACGGTAGGCACCAGACAGTATAAGTTCAAGTGGCATCCTTCGATTGACTTCAACAACAATCGGCTCACGTACACATTCCAGCCCGTTGGGCTCAGCGGGTTGCCTTCGGACAGCAGCGGGATCGATACGGTCAAGACGCTGACCGGCGCTGCGCTGCGCGCCTACCTTGGGGCGGCGGACTCGTTGATCTTCAAGTGGACGGTTCTGGTGAAGGACTCGCTCAATCCGGCTGTAGCCTGCATTGACACCTTCTCGGTGATGCTGAAGAAGGTCCTCGTGGGTGTGCATGAAGTGGCGTCAGGGATCCCGGCAGCCTTTGAGCTTTCACAAAACTACCCGAACCCCTTCAATCCGTCGACGACAATCAGGTATGGTCTGCCCCAGAAAGCAACTGTCTCGTTGACCGTCTTCAACGCCCTAGGTCAGAAGGTTGCGGACCTGGCAGGGGGCGAAGAGGGGCCTGGCTACCATGAGGTGCGGTTTGACGCAAGTGGTCTGGCCAGTGGGCTGTACTTCTACCGGCTCCAGGCAGACGGTCCTTCGGGAAGATCGGGCGGGAGCTTCGTGTCAACGAAGAAGCTTGTGCTCGTGAAATAGTATCAGGTGATACTAACTAAAAATAACGAAAAAGAGATCTGTCAAGGAAGAAGCCCGGACAGAGACTGTCCGGGCTTCTTTGTTATTCCATCGTGGATCCTTTGACCGCGCTCTCATTCCACGACTGAGAGCTGCTACTGGACAGACTCTGTTTCGCCAAGCCGCTGGTCCCCTTGAAGGGTGGAGAGTTCGACAGGGGATACTGCTGTTTCCGGCGTCTGCTACACGTACATCGTCGCTTGTGTGTACGATAGTGCGGCAGACGAGAGATAGGATTTTCGTTTTTTTCATCAGTGAAAGGAAAGCGATTGTCGTATCGTGTTTGCTCTGTTGCCCCTGCTTCGAAGGCCTTGCTGATTCCTACTGCCGTTCCAACTCACTCTTTGAACACTCAGGGATTTTCTTCATAGTTGGAACGTGCTCCCCTTTTTGTGTAGAATCATTGAGTTGGAGGGGCACTAGGTGTCGAGTCTCAGAAATACCTTGATTATGACGATGGTGGAAAATTGCCAGAAGTTCTCCACTTCGGCCATTTTCCGACTCCCCGATTATTCAAGGAACTTCGGAGTCGAGACACTCGTTGCTGCTGGCGAGAAGCGTGGGCACGGCTGAGTCAGAGAGGCATTTGCACTTGAAGCCACCTCTCTGTGATCACACAAGAAGGAGCCCGAGAGCTACCTTCAGGTGACAGACGACACAGAAAATGAGGCGTGAATTGCCGATCAATATCCCTTGAGGAGTTGAAGGAAAAGCGAGAGAAGGGGAGCTTTGGCTCTGCGCTGGAGCGCATGAATCCCGTGTTTTGGGGAACCTGTCATCGAGAATTTGGGAAAGGAAGAATGATGAACGAGCTACGGGACGGTGTCTTGGCCACGTCGGCAGAGAGGGCTGGCGACAGTGGTGCCAAGGCGAGACTGAGGTACTATCCCAGGTCTTTCGCGCTGGCTGCAATGCTCGTGTTTGCTGGCCTTACCGCGTCGGCCCAGTTCACCAAAGTGTTGGGGACAGGCCTGCCAAACCTGAAAGACTCATACGTCGCATGGGCCGACTATGACAAGGATGGCTACCTGGACGCAATCCTCATTGGTTCTCCGGATGCCGAGCCGGCGTTTGACTGGACAAAGTTCATGGCGAGGGTTTACCACAACAACGCGAACGGAACATTCACTGACATCAAAGCGGGTCTTGATGGCGTTGCGGCAGGGACGTGTGCCTGGGGAGACTATGACACTGACGGGTACCCGGACATTCTCCTTGGCGGCATCGACACGCTTAACAATCAGATCACGAAGCTCTACCACAACAATCGGAACGGCACCTTCACTGAAAATGTCCAGACGGCCTTCCACAGTTCCTCTTATGGGTGTGTTGCGTGGGGTGATTACAACAACGACGGGTATTTGGACATTGTCCTTTCGGGTTTCAATGCCGGAGCTCCAATCTCCAAACTCTATGGAAACAACAAAAATGGTTCATTCACTGAGATTACCACCGCCAATCTGACCGGCGTGAATGGTCACAGCCGCGTTGCATGGGTGGATTTCGACAATGATGGGTTCGCCGACATTCTCGTTTCCGGCAGAACGACGACATCGGTGGTCACGCCGAATCCAGCGACGAAGCTCTTCCGGAACATCGGCGGCACAGGAATCTTCAGCGAGGTCACCGCCGCAGGTTTTGTGGGTGTTTGGCGAGGAACTTTCGCGTGGGGAGATTTCAATAATGACGGTTACTCTGATCTCGTCGTTTCCGGCCTGACCACTGGAGTTGACTCTCTAAGCAGCGGCCGGGATACCACCGTCCTCTATCAGAATGTTCGTGGCACTGGAACGTTCATCGCCCTTCCCAATCCTGGCTTGCCTGCTACCAGCTACGGGTCCTGCCAATGGGGCGATTTCAATGCAGATGGATATCTTGATATCCTGTTGAAGGGATATGGCAGCGAGAGCGGGCTGTTCCTGAACACTGGCGGGACCGGATCGTTCTCCCCAGCCCAGCTCGGTCCGCCGGATATGGGTCTTGGCGCTGTCGCATGGGGAGACTTCAATAATGACGGGTACCTTGACATATTAACGAGTGGACTGGAGAACACAACGGGCCAAGACAGCACGGTCCTTTACCGCTACAACGGACCCGGGAGCAGTGCTGCCTTCACACCCAACGTGAAGCCGAGCGCCCCGACCTTGCCCACAGCAACAGCTGCGGGGGACTCAGCAGTGCTCCTCTGGCGTCGGGGCTCCGACACCAAGACACCGGCAGCAGGTCTTTCCTACAACCTCCGTGTAGGGACAACGCCGGCAGGAATCCAGATATTCTCGCCTCTCGCTGATACAGTTGCCGGAGCGTCCAACGGGTACCGGAGAATTACAGCTCTCGGCAATGCCAATCTTGACACCACCTGGACCCTCAGAAAACTCGGCCCCGGGAAATATTACTGGTGGGTTCAGACTCTCGACAATGCTTTCGCCGGCTCCACCTTCTCAACCCGCGGTTTCTTCGCGCTTCCGTATACGATTACGGCAACCGCGGGACCGAACGGGACGATCACCCCGTCGGGGTCCGTCAGTGTGCTCCCTGATTCCTCGCGGAGATTCTCCATCAGGCCGAACAGCAACTTCCGCGTCGACAGTCTGATTGTCGACGGCGTGAGGGTGCCGAGCGACACGGCGTACACGTTCACCGCCGTGTCGGCGAACCATACGATCCGCGTCGTCTTCGCACCGAGCCTCGTGGTCGTCTCCATTGCCCAGGCTCGCATCGACCTGGACAACAACAGGATACCCGATCGTTTCGGCGACACGCTGACCGTCATCGGCATCATCAACTCGGTCAATATCCAGACCACGGACTTCGGGTACTTCGTGCAGGACAGCTCGGCCGGGATCCTAATCTTCAAATCGGGCCTGGTGGGTGCGCCGACTCTTCGCCCGGGTTACCGTGTCCGCGTGACCGGGAAGATCGATTACCTCCGGGGAACGACGGAGATTGTTCCCGGTAGCCTGGCGTCGGATATCGCGGTGCTCGACACGGGAAACGCGATTACGGCCATCCCGATCAGCATCGGCAAGCTTAGGGCGAACCCCGAGCTGTATGAGAGCCGGCGTATTGTCCTCGACGTGGCTCAGCCCGCAGGGTTCTCTGGGGCCCAGTGGCCAACAGCCGCGAACGATGCCAATCTCAATATCTGGAATGGGAAAGACTCCCTGATTCTCCATATCGACAGGGATACCGAAGTGGACGGGAGTCCCTATCCTGCGTTCCCCGTGCGCCTGACCGGAGTGGCGACACAATTCACGTCTTCACCCGGCAAGAACGACGACGGATACCAGATCACTCCGATGTTCATCTCGGACTTTGTCCCGATCAACGCGCCGCCTGTTCCGTTCTTTGTGCTCATAGCCCCGGCCAACGGGAGCAGACTGCTGGTGGATACGGTGGGCGCCAGGCAGTACAAGTTCAAGTGGCATCCGTCGATTGACTTCAATAACAATCGGCTCACGTACACGTTTCAGCCCGTTGGGCTGAGCGGGTTGCCTTCGGACAGCGGCGGGACTGATACGGTCAAGACGCTGACCGGCGCTGCGCTGAGCGCGTACCTTGGGGCGGCGGATTCGCTGAACTTCAAGTGGACGGTTCTGGTGAAGGATTCGCTCAATCCGGCTGTGGCCTGCGCTGACACCTTCTCCGTTGTACTGAAGAAGGTTCTCGTGGGTGTGAATGACGTGGCGTCAGGGATCCCGGCAGTCTTCGGGCTTTCACAGAATTTCCCGAACCCTTTCAATCCGTCAACCACGATCCGGTACGCTCTGCCCCACAAGTCGCATGTTTCGCTGTCGGTTTTCAATGCGCTGGGGCAGAACATCGTTGAGCTGGTCAACAGAGAAGAAGAATCGGGATATCATGAAGTGAAGTTCGATGCGGCGAATCTCGCGAGTGGCGTCTATTTCTATCGATTCGAGGCAGGTTCGTTCGTCGAAACGAGAAAGCTGATGCTCCTCCGATGACGTAACCGGCATTCCCGGCGTTCACAGGGGGCAGCAATGCCCCCTTTTTTTTGTGCGTAAGGCGAACCGCCAGGGAGTGAAAGACTGCTGGTGTCCAAGCGGCTTGATTGGCCGATCAGTGATCTGCAGTCTTGATCAACCCACGGTAGTGCTAACGTCTCCCAGGTACAGAAATCACACTCGCCGTTCGATGGGTCATCTCGAACACCCCAAGCAAGCATTGTGCCGCCTGACGGTTCCGAACTTCCCGAGGCTCGTGGCGTCGGTGCGTCCCGTGGGTTTGCGTTTTCCACTTCTTCTCTCGACCTTTGAATGTTCCCGGGGTTTCCCGAATCACCTCCCATGGTCGTATGCATTGTGATCCGTGCACATTACTAACAAGGTAGCTCGCATGGCAGATGGATCCGCTAGGCGCGTGGAGTCGATCGATGTGCTCCGTGGTATCACCATTCTCGTCATGATATTCGTCAATGACGTGGCAGGCGTTCGCGGAACGCCTTCATGGATGAAGCACATCTCCCCGCCAGGCGGCGATGGGATGACATTTGTCGATGTTGTCTTTCCGGCATTTCTTTTTATCGTCGGCATGTCGGTCCCATTTGCCATCGGTGGGCGTCTTGAACGTGGCGCTGGTCTTTGGTCTGTCTGGAAACATATCCTGATCCGCACGGCGAGTCTCCTTATGATAGGCGTTTTCATGGTGAACGCCGAGTCAATTGGGAATGACGGGCTGCTCAGTCCGCCGCTCTGGAGTCTCTTCATGTATCTCGGGGTTGTGCTCACCTGGAGGGCTGTTCCACAAGATCCGGACCGTGTACGCGGGAGTTGGCTGCGCCTGGCCGGGGTGTTGCTCCTGATTTCGATGGCGTTCCTGTACAGAGGAGTCGGGGAGCGGGGTCTGATAGAGCTCCGCCCGCATTGGTGGGGGATTCTCGGGCTGATCGGATGGGCATACTTCGTGAGTTGCCTTGCCTATGTTCCCCTGCGGCGCCAGATGGCCGGGCTCATGGGCGTCGTGGCGCTGCTGTATTGCGTCTTCCTTGCAGATCGTGCGGGTCTTTTCGCTGGCCTCACGACGTTGACTTCCTGGGTGCAGGTCGGCTCCATGCTCGGTTCTCACAGCGCGATCACGCTCTCAGGCGTCCTTCTGGGTTTGGTGCTGCGTGCGGAGTCGCCCGTCCAAACCCACGCCGGAAGGATCCGCTGGGGGTTTCTCTATGGGTGCGGTTTGGCTACGGCAGGAGTTCTGCTTCACTCCCTCAACGGAGTGAACCCGATGTTCATCATTAACAAGATCGCTGCAACTCCGCCATGGTGTCTCTTGAGCTCCGCGTTTGCGGTCTGGGTCTGGGTACTCGTCTACTGGCTGATTGATGTCAAAGGTTGGAAGCGTTGGGCCGTTGTTGTTGCGCCGGCTGGCAGCAACGCTCTCTTTGCGTACATTCTGGCTCCTGTCATCGGTTCGCTCTTTGCCATTCTTTCTTCGGTCATAGGAATCGATTTCTACGATCGACTTGGGGAGAGCTTTGCCGTAGGGTTCTGGCGTTCGGTGGTCTTTGCGTTTGCTGTCACATGGTTGGCGGGAGGTTTGCGCCGGCTCGGGATATGGTTAAGGCTGTAGGCTGGGGATAACCCGCATGTCTCCACGGGATGCAGTTTGGTCTTAGCAGGTTCCCGCCAGGTGCGACCGGGGTTCAATGAGCAAAGACTTTTGTTTCCTTGAACGTAATGTGACGAGGAGTCATGGCAGGACTTCTCTTCTGCTCATGAGCCAACGCGTGCAGCAACTTCTCTTCGGTCTTGTATTTTTTGGGGAGACCGTCGATGAAGTACGCTACTCTCTGGTTCCTCAGGAGGGGCAACCAGATCCTTCTGGTATACATTCTCAGTTCGACACCCATGGTGTCATCCCTGTACGAGGTGTAGTGCCATTTCGGCGAGTAGACGCTTCCCGCATATTCCCACTGAGGTCTTGACATGATTTTTCCCCCTTGGTGTTCTCTGGATTATGCTTTGGCAAATATAACCTCTGTTGCTCAAGATCACAATCCCATGAACATGGGATGCCCCAAATCATGTTCCAGAAGGTCGACGGTCAGGCAATTTGGGGGAGTGGAGTCAATGGGTTTGGGAAAATGCGAGGGAAAACAGGTGGAATGGAATGGCTTGACAGATCGAACCGAGGGGCGATTCTGGCAGGATAATCCGGGTTTGTGCTGCGAATTCGCGGATTATCAACGGATTCTTCCGGTTTGGCGTGGACACACTCCGTCCCCGCTCCTTGAACGAATCCGTAAAGTTACTGAATTTCTCCCTGGCCTTATGGATCCCTGGCCCGCGTCCCGAGAGGGTATGGCCAGGCGAATCATCTACCAGGTTAGATGTCAGTTTTTAGGTAATAGGGGAGGCTCCGCCGCATCTTCTCGCGAATGGCCCTGTAGCGGGTTTCCTTCTTCCTGCAGTTCGGGCAGTGGCGAAGGCTACTGCTCCCCTGAAAATCCTTGCCGCACATGCGGCAGATATTTGCCACAATCTTCTTCATTACTATACCATAACAGCAATCTCCGGGAAAAGGTTCACGCCTCTGAAAAATTTTTGCAGATCACGGGGTTGTGGAAAGGCGATCGCTCAGGGCGGATTCGTGATTTGGGCCAAACCACAAGAAACCCCTTGATTTACAGGTCTTTCTGAGCAATTCCCACGTGGTGGAGGCCTCGAGTCGTTGGCCGGATTCGCGCAAAGACTCTCCAGAGGGGGTGAAGAATAGTGATAGTCGAAGGGTCTTCATCCTTGCTCAGTGTGAAGCGGTCACTGACCCGTGGCTGCGGTTTAGTCCGGCGGTCCTTGCCTGCCGGAGTCTTCGGGCAGCCTCGTTCATGCCTGAAGAGTCGGTAAAAAGAACCGTCTCTGCTTCGGATATTTCCTGGAGGGGCGTCCTGCCCAATAGGGGGAATCCACCCTTTCTTGATTTTCACCACATTCTCGGTTAGAATGAGGGGAAAAAGATGGTTGATCTCATTGTCGTAGGGTCTGGGCCTGCCGGACTCTCCTGTGCCATTGAGGCGGTCAAATCCGGTCTGACGGCAACTGTCCTGGAAAAGGGGAGTCTGGTGGATGCCATCCGCCGGTTTCCTGCCAACCTCGTCTGGTTTTCGACACCCGAGCTCCTCGAAATCGGCAATATTCCCTTTATTGTCTCAGCCGTTCGTCCTACGCGCGTCGACACTCTGAAATACTATCAAAAGGTCGTCCGCCATTTCCAACTGGATGTCCGTTATTTCGATCCAGTCGTCGGCGTGAAGCGGCAGGACGGGTCTTTCCTTGTGCGGACAGCAAACGGTGCTACCCATGCTGGGCGGAATATTGTTGTTGCCACCGGCTATTTCGACCATCCAAACAAGCTTGGTGTTCCCGGAGAGGATTTGCCGCATGTTTCCCATTACTACGACGAGCCGTTCCGTTACTTCGACAGGGATATCGTCGTCGTCGGTGGGCGCAATTCGGCGGTTGAAGCGTCGCTCGACCTTTTTCGCAACGGGGGGCGCGTCACACTGATCCACCGCGGCGAGCGTCTGAGCGAAGGGGTGAAGTACTGGATACTGCCTGACATCGAAAACCGCATCAAGGCGGGCGAAGTCCATGCCCAATTCCAGAGCTCAGTCCTCGAGATCCGGCCTGGCACTGTCATCGTCCGGGGTCCGTCAGGGGTGAGTGAACTCAAGGCAGACTTCCTTTTTGTCCTCATCGGATTTCACCCCGACACGATTCACCTCAAAGAGTATGGTGTGGAGATCGAGCCGGAGACACTTGCCCCACGCCATAACCCGGAGACACTTGAAACAAATGTCCCGGGAATCTACGTCGCCGGGTCAGTTGTTGCCGGAAGGAACAACAACAAGATTTTTGTCGAGAACGGCCGGCTTCACGGGGCGGTGATTGCCGGGTCAATTCTGGACCGGAGCTCCGGCAAATCTTGATTCTGTAGGGAAATTTCCGTAAGCTACGGCACATTAAGAAGTTACCAACCCCGACCGTATTCCTCCGCGAGGCTTTTCATGAATGAAGGTAAGATCGTCCAGATCATCGGGCCCGTTGTCGACATCGATTTTTCCAGTGGAAGGCTTCCATCAATTCTCAACGCCGTAAAAATCGCGCGGAAAGACGCCACCGGGGCCAACGAAGACCTCGTGGTCGAGGTTCAACAGCACCTCGGCGACAACCGTGTTCGAGCGGTTGCCATGGACTCGACGGATGGTCTTTCGCGCGGGATGGTTGCCATTGACACAGGCGGCCCGATCTCGGTGCCGGTGGGACCGTCCGTTCTCGGTCGTCTCATCAATGTCATCGGCGATGGCATCGACGGCCTGCCCCCTATTACATCCGACAAGCGGTATCCGATTCACCGGCCAGCTCCAGAGTTTCAGGACCTCTCCACAACACGGGAACTGTTCGAGACAGGGATCAAGGTGATCGACTTGCTGGAGCCCTACATGAAGGGGGGCAAGGTGGGCCTTTTTGGAGGCGCCGGTGTCGGGAAGACGGTCGTGATTCTGGAAATGATCCACAACATTGCAAAGCAGCACGGCGGGTTGTCGGTCTTTGGCGGCGTCGGTGAACGGACGCGCGAGGGGAACGATCTCTGGCTCGAAATGAAAGAGTCGGGCGTTCTTGACAAGACCGCCCTGGTGTTCGGGCAGATGAACGAGCCGCCGGGCGCGCGCCAGCGAGTTGGCCTGACCGCTCTCACCATGGCGGAATACTTTCGTGACGAGGAGGGAAAGGACGTCCTCCTTTTCATCGACAACATCTTCAGGTTTGTTCAGGCCGGTTCCGAAGTGTCAGCACTTCTCGGACGCATGCCGTCGGCCGTGGGGTACCAGCCGACGCTCGGAAGCGAGATGGGCGAGCTGCAGGAGCGGATCACTTCGACGAAGAACGGCTCGATTACCTCGGTCCAGGCGATCTATGTCCCTGCGGATGACCTGACCGATCCGGCACCGGCAACCACCTTTGCGCACCTCGATGCAACAACCGTCTTGAGCCGTCAGATCTCCGATCTGGGCATTTATCCAGCCGTTGACCCCCTTGATTCGACTTCGCGCATTCTGGAACCGGCAATCGTAGGGGAGGAACACTACCGCGTTGCGAAGAAAGTGAAGGAGATCCTGCAGGCCTACAAGGATCTTCAGGATATCATCAGCATCCTCGGCATGGACGAACTGTCGGACGAAGACAAGGTCACCGTGTCCCGTGCGCGGAAGATCCAGCGCTTCCTTTCTCAGCCGTTCTTTGTCGCTGAGCAGTTCACCAATATTCCGGGAAAATACGTCAAGCTTGAAGACACCGTCCGCGGCTTCAAAGGGATCATCAACGGTGATTACGACGAACTGCCGGAGAGCGCCTTCTTCATGGTCGGAACGATTGAGGAAGTGGTCGAGAAGGCGAAACAGATGGCTCAGGCGTAGGACCGGGGGCGATTGCCATGTACGAAAAAGCATTCACCCTTCAGATCGTGGCGCCCGATCGGATCGTGTTCAGCGGTCAGGTGACAAGCTTCAGCGCGCCCGGTGTCGAGGGTGGTTTCCAGATTCTGTTCGACCACGCCCCTTTCCTCACGGCGTTAGCCGTTGGAGAGATCACGATTAAAGCTCCGGACGGGACCGACACTCGATATGCCACGAGCGGGGGATTTGTGGAGGTTCGGAACAACAAGGTCGTGGCGATGGTGGAAACCGCCGAGCAGTCGGGCGAAATCGATGTGAAGCGGGCGCAGGATTCTCGTGACAGGGCCGAGGAGCGATTGCGAAGCTCCGCCGGAAATGTTGACTACGAGCGCGCCCGCGCATCGCTGCAGCGGGCGATGAACCGCCTCCGGATCTCGATGAGGGGGTGATGTGGCAAAAGCTCTGCCAGACGGCAGGGCTTTTTCGTTCGGATCTGTGCGCTGCGTCGTTGACAAACGCGGGTCAAACCGATATATTGGCGGGGACGTTTCTCAGGACCGTGAACCATGTCGGGTGAGTACGGTTATATCGTCAGACTTCTTCGCAGGCTCGAAACGCTGCTGATTGAGTCAGGGCATCAGTCCGAAGGCGGGCGGCTCGGCCAGATCATCCAGAGAATCTCCCGGGCGGATGACGCGCGTGCCGCTCTCGCGACGCTCTATTCCGTCGAAGGATACGACCAGGTTGCGCTGCGCTTGATGTATTACGGCGAGAAGATGCGAGAGACTCTTGTCGAGCTTCCCGAAGAACGGCTGCTCGATTATCAGATTCGCGAACTCTATGGTGTTCTTCTCTCGTCGTCGCGCGCGCTGGGTGCCGTGCCTGAGGAACCCGCGAGGCCGTCTCCTCCGGCAAAGAAGGGCGATCTGGAGAAAGCCGCAGAGGCCTTCTCCACCTCCCTCCAGGATGTTCGGCGGACAGCCTTTCACCAGGAGGAGTTCACGGGAATCAGGCGCGCCCAGGTCGATGATCTCCGCGGCAGGCTCGAGGACCTCCATCGGGGGGCAAAAGAACAGGGCAACGCGGACGTGGCAAGGTTTGCCACCGCGTGTGGCACATTCGTGTCGTACGTTGTCGATCGGAAGCTTCTGCAGGACGTGCGGGTTGTCAACATCCTGGACAACGCAGGCCTGACCCTCCAGACGGTGCTGCAGGCCGTCGGCGCCGACGACTACGATTCCCTTCAGCAAATGGTTCAGCTTCTCGAAGATCCGGCAACGCTTCTGGAATGACATTTCCCTCAAACAACAGGACCCCATGGCACGAACATTTGCAGTAATCATGGCGGGTGGTGTCGGGACCCGCTTCTGGCCGAGAAGCCGCGAGAAGTCACCCAAACAGCTGCTCGAAGTTCTCGGCAAAGGGACGATGATTCAGAATACCGTGAAGCGCATGGAGCCCATGGTCAGTCCACGTGATGTTTTCATTGTCACCAACAAACTGCAGAAGGCGCAGATCATCAAACAGTTGCCGGCTGTTCCGCCGGAGAACATCATCGACGAACCGGTGGGCCGGAATACGGCACCCTGTATCGGCCTCGCCGCGCTCCATGTGCGGCGTGTTGATCCTGCGGCGGTCATGGTCGTCCTGCCGGCAGATCACATCATTCAGAACGTCGATGAATTCCACAGGATCCTCTCGGTTGCAGTTACCACAGCGGACGAATCCGGCAGCCTGCTGACGATCGGCATTCACCCCACGCATCCCGAAACAGGATACGGATACATCCAGATCTACAACGATGAGGGCGCCCACAACCCCTATTACGATCGGGGTGTCCGGAAGGTCAAGACATTCGCCGAGAAGCCGAACCAGCAAACCGCAGAACGCTTCCTGTCCAGCGGCGATTTCCTCTGGAACAGCGGCATGTTCGTGTGGCGCGCCGATGCGATCCTCCGCGAAATCGAGGAGTGCCTCCCCGACCTGCATGTGGAACTGAAGAAGATCGATCAGTCGATCGGAACCCCGCAGTATCAGCAGACGCTGGAGATGGTCTACGGCATGATCCGTGGCATCTCCGTCGACTACGGTGTCATGGAAGAAGCGGAAAACGTGTTCGTGATACCTGCGGAGTTCGGATGGAACGACCTCGGTTCATGGGACGAGGTGTTTCGGCTCTCCGGGAAGGATGCCAACGGCAATTCGATCACGGGCAAGGTGATCCAGAAGGACACGAAGGACTGCTACGTTTTCTCGGCGGACAAGGTCGTCGCCACAATCGGAGTTGAGGATCTGATCATCGTCAACACCGACGATGCACTCCTCATTTGCCGGAAAGGACACTCCCAGGATGTGAAGGAAGTGTCCGACTATCTGAAACGGAAGCAGATGAACGAATACCTTTGACGTCCCTGAACAACCCGGACATCGCGAGCGCTATGGTCCCGTCATTGCTCTTCGGATTGTTCCGACACGCGGGAGTCCCTTTCCTTGTTGTCGCACTACTGTCTTCCTCCGGATGTACCGGTTCAGCCCCACGGTTCGCTGCGAGGGGCGAACCCGGCGCTCCATCCGGAGAGGCGGAACCTCTCCTCCTCGAAGGGACAGCCTCGTACTACGCCGATGAATTCCACGGCCGGCAGACTTCCAACGGTGAGACGTATGATATGCACGCACTAACGGCGGCTCACCGAACTCTTCCATTCAACACGCTTTTGAAAGTCACCAACCTCACCAACGGCAAATCCGTTGTCGTCCGCGTCAACGACCGCGGTCCGTTCAAAGAAGGGCGAATCATCGATCTTTCGCTCGAGGCGGCCAGACGCCTGAGCATGATGGAAGCCGGGACGGCCGCAGTCAGACTGCAGATCATGGGAACCAACCCCTGAGTCTATCGGACCCGCAAGGCAGGAAAAAGGGCTGAACCCTCGAAGACGGCCGCATCAGGATTCAAGAGGCTTGCCCTATCAGACACGCCGTGTTCGTCCCGCTCGCCGCTTGTCCTCGCCCCCTGGAAGAAATGTTGGAAGTGTGCATTCTCATCGTTCTCTCCGCCTCAGTGTTGTAGATCCCACATAATAGACTGATGACAAAATCGAGCAGAAATGTGGCCTGAATTCATTTCCATTGCCCAAATCCTGTCGCAGCATGGGCCTCTGGAGGTGCTGCTGGTCACTTTCACTAAAAAGAGCTTGACTCTTAGATGTCCAAGCGGTATTTTTCAATTCGTAAAAGTTCCGTTCTTTGTATAGTATTGTAGACGCTCGGAGTTGAACCTTTTCAGCCTGAGTCTGGTTTTGTCGTTGGCAAGCCGCCAGCAGGCGGAAAGTCAAAAACTCATCAATGTCGAACATCCTGGGGGGATGAATGGTCATCAAGCACCACATTTTCGTCCTGGTGTCTCTGACCATGATTGTAGGGTGTACTCCGATGGGCGAGTCAATCGTCCGGAAGACAGGGACCAGCGGGAATGCAGAGGAGCCTGCGAGGGTCGCTTCCGTGCAAGGGAGAGCCGAAGCGAATCGCGACGCAGTTCTGGATCCTTCGATGCAGGTGTTCATTCGTGAACACGGGGCGTCGATAAGGAGCTATGCCGACCGGTACGGGTTCGATTGGAGGCTGATTCTGGCGATGGTGAGGCAGGAATCCCGCTTCACCTCCGATGCCCAGAGCCACAAAGGTGCGTCGGGGTTTATGCAGATCATGCCTTTGACGGGAGAGCAGTTGGCGAAGAGTCTAGAGATGGAGGATATGAGCCAACCCGATGATAATCTCAGGGCTGGCGTCTACTATCTGAAGACGCTCTACAATCTCTTCGAGGGTGTTGAAGAACCCGATCGGATCAAGCTTACGCTGGCCGCGTACAACGCCGGTATCGGAAGAATATACGACGCTCAGGAGTTGGCTGCATATTTGCACGATAATCCTGGCCGATGGCAGGCGATCCGCGATGCCCTTCCATTGCTGTCCAAGCGTTTCTATACCCTACACAGAAACGTCTGGGAGCAGGAGAAACCGAAGGCGGGATGGTTTGGGAATGCCAAGGAAACCATCGCATACGTGGAGAAGGTCATCAATCACTATGACGAATACAGGCTTGTCCTGAACTGATCAACGCCACATGAGTCACCAGAAACGCCCGATCCGCTCAAACGGACCGGGCGTTTGCTTTGCAGGGGGCCAGGGGAACGTGGGACTCTGGATAGCATGGGAATCCCTTCGGAGCTCTCAGGCCGATGAGCTCGCGGGGAAGAGGAGTGAATTCCCGGATTACGGCAGCAAAATCGCGGAGGCAATGACGGTTGTCCAGATCCCATCTTTGTGGCCTTCTGCGGATTGGGTGATGTTGAACGTCCTGACGATCTTGCCGCTCATCTTGTAGAGTTTTTCGCGTTCGTCCCATGCAACAGTCGGGTCGAATTCGAGGCCCAGCGTCGTAGCGAGCATCGTCGCAGCGAGGTCTTCTGCGTATTCACCGGCCTTTTCATCGGTTTCCCCAAAAGGGTGGTGCTCCGAGAGGTAACCGTACATCGAGCTGTCGGCCGGCTGGGCCACACCAATGGAAGAAGCGATCAGTCGGTTCGGCTCGTTGGTGGCGTTTCGCGCCATGACGGCGAAAGTGATCTGACCCGGCTGCAGCAGCTTCAGACCTTCCTCCGGCGGGATCCGTTTGCACCCCGGGGGGTAGATGCTGGACACCGTGACGAGATTGGATTTCTCGATCTTTGCGTCACGGAGTGCCAGCTCGAAGGATTGCAGGTAGTCCTTGTGGCGGCCCACCCCCTTGGTGAAGAAGACCCTCGTCGGTACGTACACTAGTTCATCTCCATTCTTGGAAAAGTGTGATGGTGAAGTAGACTATGAATTCTCCGGGTTCTCCCGGACGACGATACGCCAGAACACTTTCTTTCCGATCTTCAGGACGAACGTGCCGTTCTGTGGCGGGGCCTGAAAGGGATCGTCGACCCGCTGGCCTTCGACGTACAGTCCGCCGCTTTCGATCAGGCGCCGGGCAGCGCTTCCGGACTCAACAGAGCCGGTGGCCACCGTCAGCGTGATGTAGTTCTTCAACTGCTCCTGCGTGGGCTGGAATTCCTCGAGGTCAGTCGGCGTGGTCTTGTCGCGGAACTTCCTGTTGAAGTCTTCCTCGGCCGCCCGTGCCGCCTCACGGCTGTGATAGATCCGCACCAGTTCACGCGCGAGGCGGCGCTTGAGGTCGACGGGATTGACGTTGCCGCCCTCCAGCTGTGACTTGACCAGGAGGAGATCGGATGCGGGGACATCCGTGGCAAGCAGGTAGTAGTCGTAGATGAGTGTATCGGGGATGGACAGCGTCTTCCCGTACATTTCACTCGGGGTCTCGTTGATCCCGATGCAGTTGTCCAGCGACTTGCTCATCTTCTCCACGCCATCCGTTCCAGGAAGAATCGGGAGAGTGATGGCGATTTGCGGGTCCATGCCCTGTTCTCGCTGGATGTCTCTTCCGACAAGCAGATTGAACTTCTGATCCGTCCCCCCGAGCTCAATGTCCGCCTGGACCGCCACCGAGTCCATAGCCTGGGCGAGGGGATAGAGGAGCTCGTGAACGCTGATGGGTTCGCCGGCCTTGTAGCGGCGCTCGAAGTCGTCCCGTTCCAGGATTCTGGCCACCGTGTACTTGCTTGCCAGAAGGATCACGTCGGCAAACGTCATCTTTCCGAGCCACTCGGAATTGTACACCATCTGGATCTTCTTCGCGGAGAGGATCTTTGTCGCTTGTTCGAAGTAGGTCTGTCCGTTGTGGCGCGTCTCTTCGATGGTGAGGGGAGGGCGGGTTTTGCTCCTGCCGGACGGGTCGCCGATCATGCCCGTGAAGTCGCCGACGATGAGGATTGCCTGGTGGCCCAGATCCTGGAATTGCCGGAGCTTTCGGAGCACCACGGAATGACCCAGGTGCAGATCCGGACGGCTCGGGTCGCACCCCAGTTTGACGTTCAGGGGTTTGTTCGCTACGATGGACCGTTCGATCTTGCGGGCGAGGTCTTCTTCTCGAATGATCTCGGCAACGCCGCGCTTGATGATATCGAGCTGTTCGTTCAGGGGTGGGAACAATGTCGGGGTTTACCTCGCGTACCGTCGTCGGATGTCTCGCTTGATCTCACGTTCGGCGATGTCATGCCGCCGGTCGTACTCTCTCTTGCCCCGGCACACGCCGAGGAGGACCTTCGCGATGCTTTTCTTGAAATACACCTTGAGCGGGATCAGCGTCAGTCCCTTCTCCGCAGTCCGCGCGGCAAGTTTCCTGATCTCCTTTTTATGGAGCAGAAGCTTCCGGTCACGGAGCGGATCGACGTTTGTGTAGCTTGCCTGTGCATAGGGACTGACATGCATGCCATGAAGCCAGACTTCGCCGTTCTTCAGGTGGGCGTAGCCATCCGTCAGGTTGGCGTTTCCCTGGCGGAGCGATTTGACCTCCGTCCCTTTCAGCGCGATGCCTGCCTCAACGGTCTCGAGCACGGTGTAATCGTGACGCGCCTTCCGGTTGGTCGTAACGACATGTTCGCCGCGCTCCTCTGGTACAGCCATCACACAGTCCGCGAAATTTTGCATAGTATACCGAATTACGACCGGAAAATCAATGCGGTTCTGTGGATTGACTTTCAGAACCCCTTTCGGTATATTTTTTTCCTCAAGTCTGTCGAGGGAAGACCACATGCTTCCCTTTTTTTCGTTTTGGGCGGAGGATCTCATGGCACTGAAGGAGTTCGACGTCCTGGTGATCGGGGGCGGACCGGGAGGGTACACGGCGGCCATCCGCGCGGCCCAGCTGAAAATGAAGACCGGGATTGTCGAACGCGACCGCCTCGGCGGAGTCTGCCTGAACTGGGGCTGCATTCCCACGAAAGCCCTCCTGAAGAATGCCGAAATCCTCCGGAGTTTCGCGAAAGCTGAAGAATGGGGCATCCGGTACGATAACCTGTCGTTTGATTTCGGGAAGATCATCAAAAGGAGCAGGGGCGTATCCGAGCGTGTTTCGAAGGGTGTCGAGTACCTGATGAAGAAGAACGGAATCGACTCGATGTCCGGCACCGCCAGACTCCTGTCCGCCGGTACGGTTGAGATCCGTTCAGAGGGCAAATCCGCCGAAACACTGGGAGCGAAACGGATTATCCTTGCCACCGGCGCCCGTTCCCGGACGCTCCCCGGAATTGCGATCGACCGCCGTCGCATCATCACCAGTGCCGAAGCGATGACCCTTGCGGAGCAACCCAAGTCCCTCATTGTCGTGGGTGCCGGTGCCATCGGCATCGAATTCGCCTACTTCTACAACGCTCTTGGAACGAAGGTAACGGTGCTCGAGATGCTGCCCGGGATTCTCCCCGTGGAAGACCGTGAGTTGGCGAAACTGCTCGAACTCAGCCTGAAGAAGCAGGGGATCGAGATTCTGACCGGGACGAAGGTGGAAAGCGTCAAGGCCGGTGGCTCTGGGGTGACCGTTATTGTCTCGGCGCCCGACGGCAAGCGGGAGGTGCAGGGCGACCTTGCCCTGATGGCCATCGGCGTGCAGGGGAATGTCGAAAACCTCGGCCTCGAAGAGTTGGGCGTGGTGGTCGAACGGGGCCACATCAAGGTCGATGCGCAATGCAGAACCAGTGTGCCGGGCCTCTATGCTGTCGGCGATGTGATCGGGCCTCCGTGGTTGGCGCACGTCGCGTCCGCGGAGGGGATTCACTGTGTCGAGGCGATCGCCGGTGCGAACCCGGAGCCGATTGACTACACCTCGGTCCCGGGATGCACCTACTGCCAGCCGCAGATCGCGAGCGTGGGTCTGACCGAGGAAAAGGCACGCGAGGAAGGCCATGAACTGAAGATCGGGCGTTGCCCGTTCCGTCCACTCGGCAAAGCGGTGGCCATCGGCGAAACAGAAGGTATGGTAAAACTGATTTTCGACGCGAAGTACGGGGAACTCCTCGGCGCGCACATTATGGGAGCAGAAGCGACCGAGATGATTGCGGAGCTCGTGGTGGCGAAACGGCTCGGGACGACAGGCAAGGATCTCTTTCATGCCATCCACGCCCATCCGACGCTTAGTGAAGCGGTCATGGAAGCGGCGGCAGCCGCGTACGGGGAGGCGATCAACATATGAACCGTGCACGGTTCGCCCTACTCGGCCGGACCGATTACGCATCATGCTGGGAACTCCAGCGGCGTCTGGTCGGACTCCGACTTGCCGGCAGCATCCCCGACACCCTGGTGCTAACGGAGCACGATCCTGTCTACACCATAGGGAAGTCCGGGGATGACAACCATCTTCTTGCCGGGGACGAAGAACTCAGCGCACGGGGGATCGCGGTGTACCACAATGACCGCGGCGGCGACATCACCTACCATGGTCCTGGGCAATTGGTGGGCTACCCGATCCTTGATCTTCGCGGGCACACGCCCGATCTGCACCGGTATCTCCGCGATCTCGAGGAAGTGGTGATCAACGTGCTGGGCACCTACGGCGTTGAGGGAAGGCGCATGCCGGAGTACACCGGCGTCTGGGTCCACGGCGACAAGATTTGCGCCATCGGCATCAAGACAATCCGGTGGGTGACCATGCACGGTTTTGCCTTGAATGTTTCCACGGACCTTTCTTTTTTCCGGAGAATTATTCCGTGCGGCATCTTCGAGAGGGGAGTAACATCCCTTGAGGCGGTTCTCGGGCACGGAGTTTCTCTCGACGAAGTGTCCGCCCGGTTGGTGACCGAATTTGCCAGGATCTTCGGTCTTGCTATGGAAGTGGTGCCGGTCGGCGGTCTCGAGTCTCCGGACGCCGATTTCGCGGGCGGGCATGAGGAGCTTACGATAGGATCCGGACAGAGGACGAACGCATGCGGAGGATAATCGCGTGGTGAGTACGGGAGCACTTCAACCCCATCTCAAGCAGAAGTCCGCCGGCGAGGGTTCGGCGAGCGCACTCGGCCTCGTCGGCGCCGAAGGGATCGTTGGTGCCTACAGAAACGCCGTTGCGGCGAGGCTGATCGACCAGAAGATCCTCATTCTTCTGAAGCAGGGGAAGGTCTTCTTTCATATAGGCGGGTCCGGGCACGAAATTGCCCAGATCGCGATGGCTTTCGCCATGAAGCCGGGATATGATTGGGCTTATCCCTACTACCGGGACCTTGCTTTCTCCCTCCAGTTTGGCTACACCATTGAGGAAATCATGCTGGAGGCGCTCCACCGGAAGGGGGGGCCGAGCAGTGATGGCTACACGATGCCGTTCCATTATGGACACAGGCGGTGGAGGATCGTCTCGCAATCGAGCCCGACCGGCACGCAATACCTGCAGGCGGTCGGGACCGCCATGGGTGCGGTCAGGGACGGCACGGACGAAGTGGTCTACGTTTCGTCGGGCGAGGGCGCCACGAGCGAGGGGGAATTCCATGAGGCGGTCAACTGGGCTGCCCGCGGCAAGTATCCTGTCATTTTCGTCGTTCAAAACAACAAGTTCGCCATATCTGTGCCGGTGCACGACCAGGTTGCAGGGGCGTCGGTCTGCGAAATGGTCAAGGGGTACGAGGGACTGCATCGCTACAGAGTCGACGGATGTGACTTCCGCGCCATGTACGAGATTGCCGCCGATGCCGTCTCGCGTGCGCGGAAGGGGGAGGGGCCGAGCCTGATCGAAGCGGACACCGTCCGACTCCTGCCGCATTCCTCTTCCGACGATCAGCGCAAGTACCGCGATCAACGGGAGCTGGAGGAAGATCTCAAGAGAGATCCCCTCCCCCGCTTCGAGCTGCTCCTTCAGGAGCTCAAGCTCCTTCAGGCTTCGGATATTGCCGGCATCAGAAAAGAGACCCAGGAGCGAATTGACCGTGCCACGGAGAGTGCGGAGGCGGAAGGCCTCCCGGATCCGGCGGAGGTCGGGAAGTATGTCTATGCCCCGAAGACGGTCGTCCCGGCGGCAGGGTTCAAGGAACCGGAGCATCGGGGATCGTCTATCGTCATGGTCGACGCCATCAACCACGCCCTTGCCGAGGAAATGGAGCGAAATCCGAAAATGCTCATCTATGGCGAGGATGTGGGAAACAAGGGGGGCGTGTTCACGGCGACAAGGGGGCTTACCGCGAAGTTTTCCGAGGAACGTGTCTTCAATTCTCCCCTTGCCGAGGCGAGCATCGTCGGGACGGCGTTCGGCCTCGCCGTTCGCGGTGACTACAAACCCGTCGTCGAGATTCAATTCGGCGATTACATCTGGCCGGCTTTCATGCAGATCCGCGACGAAGTGGCAATGCTCCGGTTCCGCTCCTCCAACGCCTGGGCCTGTCCCATGGTGATCCGCGTAGCGGTCGGCGGATACATCCACGGAGGTCTGTACCACAGCCAGTCCATCGATGGATTCTTCACGCACATCCCCGGCATACGGGTGGTCTTCCCCTCGAACGCGGCGGATGCGAAGGGACTCCTGAAGACTGCATGCCGCGAAGAGGATCCGGTGATCTTCTGCGAACACAAGGGCTTGTACCGTCAGGCGTTTGCCTCCTCGCCGGAGCCTGGCTCCGACTACTGCCTGCCGTTCGGTGTTGCAAACGTAAAGAAGGCCGGCGATGATGTTACCATCATCACATGGGGGATGCTCGTTCAGCGCTCACTTGATGCCGCGCGGAAGGTGGAGCAGAAGACTGGAGCCACGATTGAAGTGATCGACCTGCGCACACTCAATCCGCTCGACCGCGAAACGGTGCTCGGCTCGGTCCGGAAAACCGGAAAGGTTCTGATCGCACACGAAGACACGCTGACAGGCGGGTTTGGTGCGGAGATCGCGGCGGTTATCGCTGCAGAGGCGTTTGAGCGTCTTGATGCGCCCGTGCTCCGCGTCGCTGCCAAAGACGCGCCGGTGCCGTATGGTCCCGGACTGGAGAATGCAATGTTGCCCCAGGAATCGGACCTGGTGGCCGCGCTCGACAGGCTGATCCGATATTAGTGGTCAGTTGGAGGGCTCTGTTGAAGCGCTTGCCTGGGCTCGCATGACCCTGAAGCGGTTCGACCGAAAAGACGAATCGGCCTGTTTTTCGTTGACAGGAGGTTTGCGAAGGCCCTCACGTTGATTCAACGTGGTTCGGAGACACAACCCTACTTCACCATTGAGAAAAATCTCTCTGCGTTCTTTGCGAATACTGCGGATGAATTCCCTTCATCAACGGGGTGCTGCTTGACCACATCGGCCCTCTCCACGGCCCTGCTTCCTCCAGAAGCCAGGCTCGAACTCTATTACTACATGCGCCTGACCAGGGAGACCGACAACACTATCCTCCGGCTGTACAAGCAGGGGAAAATGGTCGGCGGTGCTTACACGGGGAACGGCAATGAAGCAACTGCCGTCGGGAGCGCCTACGCACTCGAAAAGAACGACTACCTCCTGCCGATGCACCGCGACCTGGGAGCGCACCTGGTCAAAGGCCAGTCACTCCGTGCGCTTTTCCTGCAGCAACTCGGCCGGGCGGACAGCTTCACCCGGGGACGTGACGGCACCGGTCACTACGCGGATCCCTCCCTGAGGATCTACGGGAATGTCAGCCATCTGGCGGCGATGATCCCCGTTGCAGTAGGCATGGCTCTGGCATCAAGGATACGCAGGGAAGGGGCCGTCGTCATGAACTACATCGGCGACGGCGGGAGTAATGTGGGGGATTTCCACGAAGGCCTGAACATGGCGGCCGTCATGAAGCTCCCGTTCATACTTATCATCGAGAACAACCAGTTTGCGTATTCAACCCCGGTCGCGAAGCAGACTGCCGCCCGCAGGCTGTCAGACCGGGCTGCAGGATACGGCATTCCCGGCGTGACCGTTGACGGGACGGACGTCCTCGAAGTGTACAGGGCGTGCCGGGAAGCGGTCGACCGGGCAAGGCGCGGCGAGGGCCCGACCCTTGTCGAGAGTGTGACCATGAGGATGCACGGGCACTCGGCCTCTGATGACGCCTCCTATGTTCCCCGAGAGCTGCTCGAGCAGTGGAAGACGAAGGATCCGATCCTGGTCTTTGAGAAGGCTCTCCTTGCGGAAGGTCTTCTGAGCGAATCGGGAAAGAGAGAGATCGAGGAGAAGATCCATGCCGCTCTTGTCATGGCCGTTCGCGAGGCGGAAGCGAATCCCTACCCAGCCGGTGAGGATGCGGCGGAAGGAGTGTTCGCTCCCTGATGGCGACAATGACCTACATCGAGGCGCTCTCCCGCGGCATGTGGGAGGAAATGGAACGGGATCCCTCAGTTATTCTCCTGGGCGAAGACATCGGCGCGTACGGGGGTGCATTTAAGGCGACCAGGGGGTTTCTGGACCACTTTGGCAATGAGCGGGTCATCGACACGCCGCTTTCAGAAGCCGCCATTGTCGGAGCCGCCGTGGGTGCGGCCCTGGTGGGCATGCGTCCCATCGTCGAGATGCAATTTGCGGACTTCGTGACCTGCGGATTCAACCAGCTTGTCACCAATGCCGCCAAGACGCATTATCGGTGGCATCTTCCCGTTCCGATGGTGGTCCGGCTCCCCGGCGGGGGGTACATCCATGGCGGCCCATATCATTCGGCCAGCCCGGAAGGGTGGTTTTTCCATGTGCCCGGACTGAAGATCGTGGCGCCGTCGACTCCATACGATGCCAAGGGTCTCATGAAGGCGGCGGTCCGCGACAACAACCCGGTTCTCTACCTGGAGTTCAAATATCTCTACCGCCGTGTCAAGGGGGAGGTGCCCGACACTGACTACCTGGTTGAGATCGGAAAAGGAGAAGTGAGGCGGGAGGGAGCTGACATCGCCGTCGTGACGTACGGATCGACCGTCCACAGCGCGCTTGAGGCGGCGTTGATCCTTTCAAAGGAAGACGGCGTCGAGGCAACGGTGATCGATCTCCGCTCCCTTGCGCCCCTGGACACAGAGATGATTCTTGAAGCGGTGACGGCGACGGGCAAGGTTCTGATTGTTCACGAGGACAATCTCACCGGCGGCATCGGCGGCGAGATTGCGGCGCTGATTGCTGAGCACGCCTTTCGCTCTCTCGACGCGCCTGTCCGAAGGCTCGCTGCCCTCGATACACCGGTCCCTTTTGCGCCGCCGCTTGAAGACTATGTTCTGCCGGATACGCCCAAGATTGTTGCCGCCATGCGGGAGCTTGCGCGATACTAGCCCACGGCAGGTTTTTCCCCCTCTCCCTTGGGTCCCCCTCCCGTTCAAGAGGCGGGCGGACTGAACGGAGAACCGGGTTCACGGGTCATCAGCTGAGGATACGCACCATGGCCAGAATTGAAGTCATCATGCCGCAGATGGGCGAGAGCATCGCCGAAGGCACCATCGTCAAGTGGCACAAGAAGGTTGGGGACACGGTGACGAAGGACGAGACCATTCTCGAGATCAGCACAGACAAAGTCGATTCCGAGATCCCGTCGCCGGTCTCGGGGGTGCTGGTGCAGATTGTGGTGGAGGAGCAGAAGACCGTTCCGGTACGGACGGTGATCGCCTACATTGAGACGGCCGGGGCGGCTGCGTCCCCTGCGCCGCCGGTCGCTGCTGCCGGTTCGGCCGTTCCCGGCCCGGCGCCGGTTCAGCACCCTGCCGCCTCCGCTGCCTCTGTGAAGGCGGCCGGAGGTCGATTCTATTCCCCGCTCGTGTTGAGCATTGCGCGGACGGAAGGCGTGTCAATGACGGAACTTGAAACGATCGCCGGGACGGGGGAGGGCGGACGGGTGACGAAGAAGGACCTTCTTGTTTACGTCGAGGCGCGCAAGAGCGGGGGAGGCGTTGCAAAGCCTGCGGCGGGCACGGTGGCACGCGGTGGAGGGCCGGGGGCCGGCGTTGGAACGCCGGTTGACGCTCCGGAACTGCGGAAGAGATATCCCGCTCCGGCCCACGATATTCTGCAGATGAGCAACGTGCTGCAGAAGATGGCTCAGCACATGGTGACCAGCATACAGACGTCGCCCCACGTTGCGGCAGTCCACGAAGTTGACATGACGGCAATCGTCAAACACCGCGTAGAAAACGCGGCGGCCTTTGAACAGAAAGAGGGGATCAAGCTCACGTTCACGCCGTACATCGTCGATGCCGTGGTGAAGGCTATCAAGAAGTACCCCCTGGTGAACAGCTCCGTGGAGGGTGACAAGATCATCAGGAAGAATTTTATCAACCTCGGCATCGCCGTCGCGTCGGAGAGCGGGTTGATCGTGCCGGTCATCAAGCATGCCGAAGAGAAGAACTTTCTGGGGTTCGCCCGCGCCGTCAACGACCTCGCGGTGCGTACGCGGGCGAAAAAGCTGACGCCGGAGGACATCCAGGGCGGTACGTTCACGATTTCCAATTTTGGCGTTTTCGGAACAGTCATCGGCACGCCGATCATCAGTCAGCCCCAGGTCGCGATCCTGGGGACGGGGGCCATCAAGAAACGTGTGGTGGTGATTGGCGAGGCGATCGCCGTCCGGTCGATGGCGTTTTTCACTCTTTCGTTTGATCACCGCATCGTCGATGGCGCGCTCGGAGGGATGTTCCTGGAAGAAATCGTGCAGAGCCTGCAGAACTTTGATGCGTCGGTGAAGTTTTGAGCCGGTGAGAGAATCCTTGCGGAGCCGGCAATGGTGCGCGGTATCGTTTTGACCGAGAGGTTTGAGCATGGGATTTGTAATTCAGGAGACTGAGTTTGGGGGGCCGGCACGGCAGCCGCGTCCGGACTGGTTGAAAGTCCGAGTTCCGCTCGGTGAACGGTTCTCGACTCTCAAGCAGCTTATCGACGGCCAGGGCCTGCACACGGTGTGTGAAGAGGCGCGTTGTCCGAATATGGCGGAATGCTGGAATGCGGGGACGGCGACATTCATGATCCTTGGAGACATCTGCACGCGTTCCTGCGGTTTCTGTGCCGTCAAGACCGGGAGGCCGGAGGGATTGGACTTGCAGGAGCCATTCCGTGTCGCGGAGGCGATTCGTACGATGGGTGTCCGTCATGCGGTCATCACGTCGGTCAATCGAGATGAATTGCCGGACGGCGGGGCGGCGGTATTTGCGGAGACGATCCGGCAGGCCCGGTTGGTGAACCCATCGATCACGATTGAAGTCCTGATCCCGGATTTTCGGGGTGTTGCATGGGCGCTGGACATCGTCATGGCCGCGAAGCCCGACATTCTGAACCACAACACCGAGACCGTTCCGCGGCTCTATGGGAACGTGCGCCCTCAGGCGAAGTACGAACGGACGCTCGAGTTGCTGCATCGGGCAGGAACTGGCGGCATGGTCACGAAGAGCGGACTGATGCTGGGCCTGGGGGAGACCATGGACGAGGTGCTCGACGTCATGAAGGATTTGAATGCAGCAGGGTGCCGGATCCTCACGCTGGGGCAGTATTTGCAGCCTACCAAGGACCATTTGCCTGTCGAACGCTATGTGCACCCCGACGAATTCCGTTGGTTGAAAGGAAAGGGGATTTCGATGGGATTCCGACACGTCGAGGCCGGGCCTCTAGTTCGGAGTTCGTACCATGCGGAAGCGCAGGCATATTGACACTCTTCTGAAAATTGCTTAAATTGGTAAGCTTTTCGAACCATGCTTTAGCAAATACATTTGCAGGAGTGGTACTCGTGGATAAGACGACAAGATTCTTCAAGAGTCAGGACACGCCGCAGAAATGGCACCTGGTGGATGCAGACGGGAAGACCCTGGGCCGCCTCGCGACGCAGGTCGCGCGGCTTCTTCGCGGGAAGCACAAGCCGCAGTTTACGCCGAACGCCGACGTCGGCGATTTCGTCGTCGTGGTCAACGCTTCGAAGATCAAGGTGACCGGTAAGCGCGCCGAGCTGAAAGAATACTTCCATTACACCGGCTATCCGGGAGGGGCGACGTTCGAGAAGTTCCAGGAGGTCTTGCACAAACACCCGGAGCGTGTGTTCGAGCACGCCGTCAAGGGAATGCTTCCCCACAACCGGCTGGGGCGTCAGATCATAAAGAAAATGAAAGTGTACGGCGGCCCTGAGCATCCGCACAAAGCCCAGCAACCCGAGGCTGTTCCCGCGTAATACCACCACTAGTTTGAGGAGTCTGATCAGAGAATGCACGCGCATAACGAAAACGCCGTCGGACGGCGGAAGACGTCTGTGGCCCGGGTCATCGTAGCTCCGGGATCCGGAAAGATCACGATTAATCGCAAGCCCCTCGAGCAATACTTTCCTCTCGAGACACTCCGGCAGGAAGCGGTGAAGCCCCTGGCCGTGACCCAGTCCGCCGCGAAGTACGACGTGCGGGTGAACGTGGAGGGTGGAGGGGCGACCGGACAGGCCGGCGCCGTCAGCCTCGGCATCGCCCGAGCGCTGGTCGGTTTGAACGAGGAGAACAAGGCTCTTCTCCGTGCCGCCGGACTCATGACGCGCGATCCGCGCATGGTCGAACGAAAGAAATACGGACAGAAGAAGGCGCGCAAGAGATTCCAGTTCTCGAAGCGGTAACGTCCGTCCGTTCTTCATGCCCGTCTCCATCGGGGGAAGGGCGTGCGATCCCTGTGTGTACCAAATAACCATACTCTCGGATTCCAATGGCAGTGTCCCGGCTCGCCCGGGATTCCGGAGGAAGATGAAGAGAGTAGACGATTCAACTACCATACGTAAGGAACACCATCATGCCTCGTGTCGCAGTTGCCGAGCTTCTGGCAGCAGGCTGCCACTTCGGTCATCTCACCCGCCGCTGGAATCCCAAGATGCGTCCCTACATTTTCATGGAACGCAACGGGATTCATATCGTGGATCTCATGAAAACCAGCCTCTTTCTCGACGAGGCCTGCAACGCTCTCGCAAACGTCATCGCGGAAGGAAAACGCGTGTTGTTTGTCGGGACGAAGAAGCAGGCGGTCGACGTCATCCGGGAGGAAGCGGTTCGGACCGGCCAGTTTTACGTCACCGAACGCTGGCTCGGCGGATACCTGACCAACTTCACGACGATCCGGAAGAGCGTCAAGCGTCTCACCAACATCGAAAAGATGGAGAGCGATGGGACGTTTGAGAAGATCACGAAGAAGGAGGTGCTCTTCCTCCACCGTGAGAAGGACAAGTTGAACAAAGTGCTCTCCGGAGTGGTTGAGATGACGCGGCTCCCGGGTGCGATCTTCGTCGTGGATGTGAAAAAGGAAGCGATTGCCGTCAAGGAGGCGAAGCGGCTCAACATTCCGGTCTTCGCCATTGTGGATACCAATTGCGATCCGGACGATGTTGATTACGTGATTCCGGCGAACGACGATGCGATCAAATCGATTCAGGTGATCATGAAAGCGATCGGCGACGCGATCCTTGAAGGCAAGGAACGCGCGACGGCGCATCAAATGGAAATGGCGGCCGAAGCGGAGAACAAGCCGAAAGACGCCCCGGAAGAGAAAATACCAGCGCATTGAAAGCGGAAACCATGGACATCAGCAGCGAAGCCATAAAAAAACTCCGCGACCAGACCGGTGCGGGAATGATGGACTGCAAGCGCGCGCTCGAAGCGACAGCCGGCAATATGGAGAAGGCCGTAGAATTCCTCCGCAAGAAGGGGGCGGCCACGGCGCAAAAAAGAGCGGACCGTTCGGCCAAAGAAGGGATCATCGTGACACGCGTGAGCACCGATGCGAGAATCGGCGTGATCCTCGAAGTGAATTCGGAAACCGACTTCGTGGGCCGGAGTGACGATTTCGTGGGCTTTGCCCATGTCATCGCGGACGTGATCCAGAAGCAGAAGCCCTCACACGCCGAGCACCTCGCCACCATGACGGTGGGAGGGAAGAAGGTCGCGGAGCTGCTGAACGACCTGCTTGCCAAGGTTGGAGAAAAGATCGACATCCGCCGGTTCAAGGTTGTGGAATCCGCTGACGGGGTCGTCAGCTCATACACGCATCTCGGGAGCAAAATCGGCGTGCTTGTGGAGCTCGGCGGGCTCAGCGCTGCCGATGCGGCGACCGGCG